>JAAUYL010107250.1_pt1 | contig 43401 bp, 50 predicted proteins | sample 7278011 | NCBI WGS metagenome assembly JAAUYL01 (sample SAMN14350225, study PRJNA611818) | marine sediment metagenome | isolation source: surface marine sediment (1.8m) | place: French Polynesia: Moorea | collected 2018-08
CTTGAAGGGGCGTCTGGAAGGCGACGCCCCTTCAAGGCTTCTACCTTCAACGATGACCCGGACGGTCGCAGCATTTTACCATGACCATTTCCTACGGGATTGATGATGAGATGCGCGTTATCGTTGATGAAGTCCGCGACTTCCAGCAGAGCAGCCTGATTCGCGTTAGAGATTGCAAGACTTGCATCTTTTGCTTCATCTTTCAGTAGGTCTCTAACCCTATCGAACAAAGCCGGGCTGCTTAGATGCAAACGATTGCGGAGTATCTGATCCGTGAAGGCTACCAAGCCAAGCACCTTGGCTCTGAACCGTAGGTTTCCATTGGGAAGCCCCGTCATTTTCTGCAACTCGTGCATGGCTACGGTATAGAAGTTTCGAAGGATGCTATCCAAGTTTGAAATCTGCATAACCGTCTTTAAAAACAACTCGCCCAGCCCGCCAGCGTCATCGGTGAAGATGCGATATAGGTCGGCGCTATCCTGAGCCGCAACATGCTTGGTACAGGGTATGTCGAGGCATCGAACCTTCAGGGCCTCAAACACTTGTCCTTGAGCCTTGGCCTCTTCTATCAAGTCAGTCATATCCACGTTTGCCGCTGTCGATACGATGCTCATCCATAGGTCGGTAGAATCGCCCGACAATGCTCCGCTTATATCCAGGCGTTTCCTTCCGGCGCCATCGGACAAGCTGTAGATCAGACTTTTCAAAGCGTTAGGGTCCACGTCCGAAATCTCATCAATAACAATGGGCAACGACTGGAGCACGCCTGCCTTTTTGTATATGGCATTGGGCGTGTCGTTTGAACCCACAATCGTAGAAGTCGATGGACGCCACCATACGGACTCCTGGAGGTGGAGCCCCAAGGATTTGCCGAGCCCTGATACCCCTTTGAAATTGACGATGGGCGTTGCGGACTCTCCTATGAATTTAGACAGCGGAGCGGACAGCCCAAGCAGTATCTGAAGGTAGAGATGGTCGTAGCCTCCCGCTTCCATGATGTTGAATCCAAGCTTCAGGTTGGAAACATCGCTGCTTTTGCCCAAGCCACGGCCCGCGAATATCTTACCAATAATGTCACTGTAACCCGCGCTGGAGTGCAACGTCCCATCAGTATGGACCTTCGCATGAGGCAAGCAGAAACTGCCATCGCTCTGCCATCCCAAAGATTCTACAACTACGAGGGGCGCTTCAGTCCGTCGTATGTGGTTGCAAGACGCAACAACGAATCGCTCGAACAACTTGTTATCCGCCGGAGAGGCGCCTAGTGTAAGCGCTATATCCTTGAGTTTATGATTCTGGAATAAGTTGTAGTTACGAAATCGGGTACTCTTGATCTCGGTGCCCGTAGTAGTCTTCACAGAAGAGCAAATGGTGAACTCTTCCGCCGTGCTTTCGCGATGGTCCGGGAGCCGTTGCCAAGATTCTACCCAAACCGGCACCATCGCAATCATGGTCTGCTGCCCGTTGTTGGGGTCCGTGTACATCAACGACCCCGAGGCGTTGCTGTAATTCTCGGGCAGGTTCGCGCCTGTTTGTTGCTGTTGCGGAAGATGCCTCGACCGGAGCGCCGCCGGCGACTTCACCTGTCCGAAGTGCGGGCAGCCTTGGCACAGCCCCGGCTGGTCCTGGTCGAAGGTCTGGCACGTGGCAGGGCCGCCGGTGAGCTGCGACAGCTTCAGGTCTACCTCGTCCTTGGTATAGCCGCTGTAGCCCTTGGATAGCTCATGCGCCCACTCCGTGCCCCGGAGGCAGACGTTCGCTACCGTCAGCATGTTGAGCCAGGGCTTGTACCGGATGTCGTTCGGGTGGTCCTTCTGATACTTGAGCTGAGCGCAAGCTTCCAACACCACGTCCATGTCGGTCGGCGGCGCCGCGTATAAGCTCTGGACCTTCGGGTTCATATGAACTTTCTGAACCGCCAGGGACGTCGTTGTCGGTAGCTGGTACACGGCGTTGGGATTAACGGCAATGAGGGTGACCTCCCGCGGCGGGTCGAACTTGTAGTTGAGGCTGCCCGGTATGCGGAACAGATGCACCGGGTCCGTCGTGCAGCCTCGGTCTTTAATCAACCCCGGCAGATTCTTCTCGACCAAATCCAGAAGTGCTACCCGGTCCTCATGCCGCACCGGTCGATGAGTAACGACATAGGCGTGGAACCCACCGCCGGTGAAGACCAGGGCTGCCAGCTTGACCAGCTTGCTCAGCTCCGCCACGCGCTGGTAGGTGGCCTGGATACCCTGGACCGTGGTGTCCGAAGCATCGATATCCAGCACAATCAGGCTGGTGGGTATGGCGTTGATTTTAAGACGTTGTTGCTTGTTCAGAGGGAAGGGACAGAAGTAGGCATCGTTGAACTTGCCGGGGTTTGGGAAGACGCGCAAGAGTTCGTCATGCGACACGTGGCGCTGCATGACTCGTTTGTCTTTGTCGATGTTGCTTAAATTGTAATAACCTTCTGAGTCCCGTATAATTGCTGTTAGTGGTGTTTGGGAACGTTGCATCTCAACCTCACGGTGTTGGTTAGACTAGCAGGTTAAGCCCGCTCCCCATTGAGCGGGCTTTTTTATTCTAGCAAAAGCATCATGAAGTCGTGAGTTCTTCTCGCTTCCTCGCGGCCATCAGGTCCGCGTCATTCCATATGTAGGGCATACCCTGGACCACATCAGCGAACTCTGGCATACGTGAGTACCACTCAAAATCTTTGGCTAATAAATTACTGCGGTGCGCCAATTGGAACTCAGGTTCGTAGACTAAATCAGGAATACCAACCTTGGCACCAGGTTGTGAGCAGTAGTAGGCGAGCCTACCGTCCCACCAGGATTCGTGGTCGTCGATGGTATCGCTCGCAAGGCCGCGATGGCGCAGCTCTTGGATACCATCAAGGGCATAGCAACACAAGCCTATCTCGTAACCAGCCCAGAGCTTGGACACAGGATGATTGGACCAACCGCCGTTGATCAACGTCTTGCATTCGCGAAGTATTTGATTAACAAGACGCTTATTGTCTAAGCATTTAACTGACGCTTCAGCAGTGTTTAATGGGAAAAAGATTTGCATTTTATTACTCCGGTGTTAGTGCATTGGTTTATCAGGACCACGAGAGACTAGCATATGAAGCTTGTGGTGTACTCTATCTATCTCTTCTTTGCTCATTGGTTGTATTGTATAAAGCCCATTAATAACCAAGTCTACTGTTTCTTCTATTTTCTTTAGCATTGACGCTCTGTCTTCTTGCGCAATTTTAGCCTTAGAATTAATAATACACAGGCCAATGCTAACATTCATCAGCAGGATCTGAGCTTTGTAGATTATTTTTTGCTCTGGAGTTAATTCCAGAATCGATGGATCTTTCTCATCCATGGTAGGCTCCAGGTAGGAGCCCCGCCCGGCTGGTCTATCTCCTTCCTCGATAAAAGTTGATAGGTTGTGGAGTGCCGGGCGGGACATAGTTCATATGAACTTGAGTTCTTACCCGCGAACGCGGGTAGAACTTATTGGTCTTGTTGAGCCGGAGGCTCGCAGTTAATGATAGCCTCAAGTTCAGGATTGTTCATAGCCGCGTTGACTCGCGCCACAAGCTGGGGATGCTTCTCGACCAACGCCACCGGCCGGAAGACCGGACGCGGCACCGTGCTATTCACATCGAAGGACAGCAGGGTAACGATCTCGAAGGTCCGCTTCTGGTTACCCTCGATGCGCTCGGCGAACTGCTGGTACGGATAGCCGACTAGGACTGCCTCCTTACTCTGTGGGTCCGTCATCGTCGCTTCGCTGCCCCAGATAGACATGGAAGCGATATCCGCCTGAATAACCGCCGTCTCGTGACCGGGGATAGGCTCGACCGGGATGATGGCCAGCGTCTTCAAGAGCCGACAAGCACGAGTACCGCGACCGTTGACGATGCGCGAGTTCTTCGCGGCCCAGCGACAGGTCTGGCACTTGTCGTTCTGAGGATCGGCGACCGTGTGATGCGGCTCGACACCGTTGGCGCTCCAGCAATCCGGCGCGGCAGCCTTCTTGGATGGGTCATAAGTACCTTCGTAGTAGCGACGCTGGTAGTTGCTGGCGCCACCCATGATGATGACCGGATACTGATTACCCTGGATCTGCTGGACGGTCTCACCGCCCTGCTTGACGGCAAAGCGAGACCCCGCGAACTTGAGCACGTAGCGGGTGCCCGGCGCCGTACCGGTATCGAGGATACCCACCTTGTTCTTCAGGTGGTCGGGGACGACGAACAACGAAGGGGTGCCGCTGTTGGAGCCTGGGACTACTGATTGGTCAGACATAACTACCTCACTTTTTCGAGTAGGTTACTCGGAGTTTCTGTTCGGAGTTCATATGAACTCCAGGGATATCCTTACCGTTGTCGATGGTGGTAAGGGCTTCACGTTGCGAGATACGACGGTGTAGTAGGTTCACCTGATGCGTCTCGATGACGTAATTAAAGAAGGCCATGGGGTCTTCGATCTGGACGGTGCGATGGGTGTAGACCTGGACCTTGCTACCGTCCTCGAAGCTGGCGTTGGTCAGACCGGCCGTGTTCATCGCGCCCATGAGTGCGAGCCGGACCCGAGACTGCTCGGCCTGGACGGCGCGGAGCTTGTCTCCGTACTCAGACTTGAGAGCTTGCTCTTTGGTCTCTAACTCTTTCAGGTATTCAAGAATATCTTCCGCAGTTCTCATTTCGTTTCTCCAGTGTATACATAATATTATATCACACTACCGAACGATTGTCAAGTAGTATACTTTCTGCTAACTCTAAGACAAAATCTTGCATCTTTGCTTTACGCAATAAGGCATCATAAAGATCTTTTTCAAACTGAGAAGCCTCTAAATGGACGACCTGACATTTCTTTTGCTGTCCTTTGCGGTGAATCCTGGCGTTGGCCTGCTGGTATTGCTCCAAGCTCATAACCGGACAGTACCATACGACCGTGGTCGCGACCGTGAGCGTCAGCCCGTGGGCCATGGTCCGGGGATGAGCGAGAAGTACCTTCGGCCCGTTTGGGTCTTTGAACTCTCGGAGGTACTTCACCCGGTTCATGTCCGTGGTCTGACCCCAGACGATTTGCGCTCGGGGGTGCCCGTGCTTGTTCAGGTACTTCTTGAGCAACGACAGCGATGCGGTGTAAGGGGCGAAGACAACCACCTTCTCCGGTGCCTGGTCTACCACCTCCAACACGGCCGCGTCGCGGTTATGGTCCAGCAGGGTCGGCTCCCCCGCGCTGTTGATGACAGAGCCACAGGCGATTTGCAGTAGCTTCCCGAGCTGTACCGCGGCGTTCGGTGCCGTGATCGCTGTCCCTTCTATCCGAGCGTGGAGATACCGCTGCATGGCTTTCAACGCCTCGACCTGAGCCTTGCTGTACTCCACCTCCCGGCGAGTGTAGGTGTTGTCCGGCAAGGCGAAGCAGTCATCGCGCTTGTGCCGGATGCTGGGCTGCAAGAGTTCCAGCGCCGCGTCCATCGCGTCCCGTCGAGGTACCCACTTGTAGGTCGAGAGCTGCACCATGTGGTTCATCCGGAACCGGCGCTGAGTCCAGGTAGAGTCCGGGTACAAGACCCTGTGCAGCCCCAGGGCATCGATAGGGCCGTTGGGCGTAGGGGTGCCGGTCATGAGCCAGACCATCGGGTCGTGGTCACGGACGAAGCCCTGAAGCGCCTTGGACCGCAGGGCTGTCGGGTTCTTGTAGGCGCTGGCTTCATCCACGATGATGATGTCCGGCATCCACTCACGCTTGAGTAGGTTGATGAACCCCTCACTGCGCGTGGCGTCGTGGTTGACGACCAAGAATCCCTTGGACCCCGAGTTGATGTAGATGGAGCCCTTGCTGCGCTCGTTGGCGCCCATGACCTCGCAGTGCTGATGAGGTACGACATTGAAGCACTCGTTACCCCACACGTCATGCAAACAGGACTTGGGGCAAAGGACCAAGACCCGCTTGGCGACACCCATAACCATGAAGACGTTGGCGGCCCAGAGGGCGGCCGCTGTCTTACCAACACCCATGTCATCAAGAATCGTACAGCGACGGTTCTGTAGCATGAAGCGGATGTCTTCAAGTTGGTGCGGCATGGGTGAGAAAGCTCCGGACCATGTGACTTGGTTATCCAAACCAACGGGGAGCTTTGCCGCCTGCACTGCCTTGAGTGAGTCTCTTGTCATCTTGCCGAAAAATGCGCCTTTGTATTTTACGAACACCGAGTCCGCGAACTTTATTCTTGGGGCCTTGCTGGTCGAATGGACCGCGGCTAAGCCACGGTCCGGAGAGTAGAAGATCATGTGAGGGCTCCTGTAGGAAACTTGCTGTCTATCCAGTCCAGCGCCTCGTCCACGTTGCTCGGGCGCACCACACGGTACTCACCACCGGAGTCACGAATGCTGGCCAGGTGTTGAGCTTGATGCGGTGTCACCCGTCTCTTCTCGGACTTGCACTCGATAGCGATGAACCGACCTTCCAAGCACAGGATAAAGTCGGGCACTCCCTTGTTGTGTAAGGGAATGGGCATGAAATAGTAGATGCCCTTACGCTTGAGCAGGCGCTTGATCTTGTCCTTCACCTGCTTTTCGGACATGGTTAAATCAATCATCGTCATTTCCTAGCTTTGAGCTGATGAACCGAGTGAATACCATCGGATAGATGTTGTATTCCTTGTCGCAATTCGGGCAGGTCCATTCGATATCCATGCCGTCGTAGATGCCATCGTCGTTCTCCCAGGCATCGTCGGCGACGTCGCAATACGGGCAGCGAGGGTTGGGTCCGATGTGTTGTTTCATATTTTCTTCCTCCTCGGTCTCCAGTGGATGCAGTCATCCACACTACACCAGCCATTGCATAGACCGGACGTCTTCTTGGGCCAGTTGTCATTCACTTTCGCATTCTCGACGGCGCCGATGGCCATCTCCAATTCAAACCTGATGCGGTCGTAAGCATTGGCGCGGGTGAACCGATACCAATCAATCTTGCCATGCTTCAACCAGTAGTAGCCCGTCATTATGTCGGACACGTCCGGGTAATACTGGAAGGTAGCGAAGGCATACCTCTCCAACTGGGTGAAGCTGTCTTTACGTTTGCCCGTTTTATAGTCAACCACGAAGGCGTAGGGTGAGTTGACGATGAGCACATCGATGACCCCGATGAAGTGGGTCGGGTCGTCGTCGGCGACGGGTTCGAGTTCATCGTTGAGTTTAAGCACACGCTCGCATTGGATATTCGCCCCGTTCATCCGCTCTTGAAGGTTCTGGATAGACTTGATGACAGGCTCGTATCCCTTGGGCGGTGTGGGCTTGTGTATCGAACGCTCCAAGACTTCATGCACGTGCTTGCCCACCTCCGCGGCGCGATGCAGGGCCTGCTCGACGTCGTTGGTCACTCGTTCACGGTAATACTGGTAGGGACAGGTCTTGAACTGCTCCAAGCTGGAGTGACTGTGTCTCATGGTTTTCCTCATCGTTGTCTGATAAGATGACCTGGAGTGACAAACTCGTTCTCATTTCTCCAGGTGTCAGTAGGTTATGCCTCGGTTCATATGAACCGAGGCATTTTTTGTTTACTGCTATTCTTCCTTGGCATACTTAATCAACAACTCGATCTCGTGACGAGCCTTCATCAGCTCGGTGATGCCATCGGACGTTGGATATCGCCAACAGACAAGACGCTTGATGATCTCACCTTCCAGGAAGGGGATGTTGTTGAAGTGCAGGAACCGCGCCGGTTGGATGGCGAAGTTCTTGTAGTGGCTGCCATCTACCTGGTCGTTCTCAGGGTCGTCCTCAGTCCTGTACATAGTCGTCACCCTCTTCAGTGGGGCAGTATTCGCCCATGGCAACAACACGGCAGTCACGTAAATCGTAGACATCTGCGGTCACCACCCCCAGCTTGACGGCCCTGATACTGTCGTAGTCGTCTGTGAGCGATACGTACTTCTCCAAATGTTCAGCAAACATAACCGCGGCATGGCCGATTGAATATGCGATAACAACAGCGACGGTGTAGATGTCGTTGTCTACATGCTTGTGAATCATCTCGTAGATAATCTTATCTTTCATCTTTGTAGATCCATTCTGTGGCGCTTGCTTCTTGACCGGTCTTGTACACGCGGGCATGAACCAAGTCGCTGAGTTGGTAAGGCGTGTCGCAATCAGGACATTCGAGTTGCAGATGCGTGTCCATGATGGTTGTGGTGTGGCAGTTCTTGCAGTCGATGCACAAGTGAAATTCCTCGCCTTCCTCGAAGCCTTCCTCTTCGAGTAGTTCGTTCAATATCTCAATCATCATATGATTGTGCGGCTCGTCGCCGATCCAATAACGAGCAACAAAATCCTCGAACCAAGTCTTTAAGGTTGCCAAGCTAATCATTGTTTCCACCCTTCTTTTTGTCCCATAAACCCGTAGGTGTCTTCTCATACAAGTCCCGCATTGCGGGGTTGATCCACGTCCGGACTGTTCGCCGCCAAGACAGTGGAACATGTCGCCGATGGACACAGATATGGTCATCGGTCTCGGTGTAGCTGAACTCATACCAGGCACCCTCGATACGCGCCATAAGCAGGTCACCCACGCTGTGAGTCGGCGTATCCTTGGCGCTTATTTCGGCATACGGTATCGACAGGGTATGCCCCGGAGTAAGTTCTTGAGCTTGAATCGCCCAGTGTTTAACACTCATTGGTTTGTCCATCAGTTTCTCCTGGTAGTCATTAAGTAAGTTGTCGATGCTCATTGTGAACAATGCCCCATATCGTCGGCCTTCGCCATCAGATCGAGGGTTTCCTCAAGCCACTCTGGCACTACGACGGCGGAGGTCGCATCGTGACCGTTGTAGATCTTTGCCCAGCAATCGTGCAGCAGGCGCTTGGGACGCTCCTGGAGCACGGGCTTGCCGTCGTCTGCGATCTTGACAGTCGGCGCAAAATCGTCGATACGCTGAGCGCACTCACAGAACAGACGAGCGCCAGCAAGGGTAGAGAAGTGCTTGACGGCATAGCCGCTGGCACTATGGGTAACGGTGTATTTGTACGGGGAGTTTTGTTCTTGAAACTTGTGAACGAAGAAACCCTTGGTGGATTTCAACGAACGGACTTCGACCCTTTCAACACAGGCGTCAGTAGTACAATAAATTAGATTCTTAGCCATTGGTTTCTCCTACTAGTTGCTAGCTCTTCGCGTCCTTATAGTTCTGAGCGAAGCCGACCTCGCCCTCAAGTACCAGCCCATCGAACGCCTTGGGTGTCGTGCCCAGCGCGGCTTCAAGTTGCTTGAGCATGGGGCACACGTGGTCCGTATGAACGACATACACCAGCTCGTCGTGGCTCATGGTCTGTGGCCTGATAGGCATGGTTAAAGCCTGCTGCTCGATGATGCGGTAGCTCAATGCCTGGATGAAGTTCTGCCACATCTTCGCCGGGTACATCTTCCGGCGTTGGTCCTGGTACTTGTAGCTCCACTGCCCTTCGTCGTCGGAGCGTAAGTCAGGGTAAATCAAGATGTTCCGGATGAGCGGGTCTTGGGCATGGTTTACCAGGCTCACGTACAAGTCGTTGCCCCGCCAGTCGAACCAGAGCCCGTATCTTAGGTTGTTCAAAGCCACAAGCTGGGTGGTCTGGTAGACGAATAAGCCGAACTGTTGCCAGGATCTAACCACCCCCGTTCGCTCATCCCGGTAAGCTCGCACCAAGTCGTGAACCCTGTTAAAGTCCCAGGTCTCTTCAGAATTCAAGTTGAGTTGCTGTTGTAGCTTCGATGCCCCCGACCCGTAGATCAGTTGAAGCTCGATGGTCTTACCCGCGAAGCGCGAGACACCGTAGGCATCGGCCGTTTTTTGGTAGAGATCCTCGCCGCGGGCGAGTAGGTCATGCGCGTCAATCTCACCGGCCATGAAGAGCCCGACGCGTAGCTCAAGTTGCTTACTATCACCGGCGAGAATCCGATAGTCCGGCGGCGCGGTGATGCAGCCTCGAAGCTCGGAACCTCGGGTCAGATTCTGCGGGTTGCCGCCGCCGTAGGCATTGCCCGACATGCGTCCCGTGGTGTGAGCGCCGAAGTAGGTGATGCCCACGCCCCAGGGCAGGTTGGTATGGTTGACGTAATTAAGGTACGCCTCCGTGCGCTTGCGCTCGAAGTCGGATTTGAACAACAGCCGAGCCTTCACCCCTTGGGCCAGAGCCGAGTTGGCACTCTTGGCCAGGGCCAGGAAGTTCAGGTCGGATTTAGAAAAGGCATCCGTGGTCCTGCCCGTAGCTCGTGAGGTCTTGGTGGGCAGTTGGTCTTCAGGCAGGCCGTTGTCCAGAAGCCACTGGCGGAACTGCTTGTTACTGCCCATGACCGTCGCGTTGAGCCCGATGGACTTCACGCTCTTGACCAAATCTCGCCGACACTTGGACAGCTCGTTGTATCTCAGGACCAGGGCTGCACCATCGAGCCAGAACTTAGGCTCCGAGGCCATGCGCACGGTCCAATCCATCATCATGAATTGATTGAACGTCGGCTTGCGAGGGTATTCTTGCAGGAGCTTGTGCAAGAGCATCCAAGTCATCCAGGTATCTTGGATACAGTAAGCGCCCATGTGGTCCCGCTCGTCCTTGGACATGTCGCTCCAGTGCTTGCCCTTGGTGTCTTGCAGCGCGGCGCCCTCATCAAGCTTGCCCTTGAGCCCGACGAATCTTGAGGCTTGATGCAGACTGGAGCGAGTCCACATACCGAGGACCAGCCCCACCAGAAGCTTGGTATCGATCCAACGCGCTGGCGTCAAACCATAGCGAAAGGCTAGGACACCCCCGTCGAACGGGGCGTGATGAGCCACGAGAACAGCCCGGTCGATGTCGGGGATGGCCTTGACGATATCGGACCGGGTAGGCTGTTCCAAGAGTTGAGTGTCCTTCCCATCGTAGATGCACAGGAGCTGCGCTTCGAACCGCGGGTCGTCGATGTAAACAGGCGTGGGAAGCTTGCTGAGCGAGAAGTCGCTGTCCCAATAAGTTTCGAAATCGAGGACATAGACTTTCCGATCCCCGATAAAATGCTGAATGGCATCCATGTTGTTCCCTTCTTGTTGTTGGGCCGGAGTTCTACCCGCATTCGCGGGTAAGAACTCAAGTTCATATGAACTCCGGCCTATGAATCAAGCCGTGTCCGGCTCATTGTCAGTGTCGTAACGACCCGGATGCTCAGCGGCGTCAGCCTGGAGAATAGCCGTGAGTAGGATACGCAGCTGAGCGGCAGCCGAGCGTCCACGCGCACTGGCGTAGACATCGAAGCCATTCTTCAACTCGGGCGGCACCCGGCATGAGAACGGAACCATGAAGTCCGTCTGCTTGTGTAGTTTCTTCTTAGCCATGATTACAGATCCAATACGCTACGGTCAAAGTCCAGCTCACCGACGAGAGAATCGAAGGGATTCTTGACCTCGGGCTTGGTCTCGGCCTTGGTCTCGGCCGGGGCCGGCTCGGCCTTGGTCTCGGCCGGGGTTGGGTTCTCAGGTTCCTCGACCGCAGGCGTGGGCTTGACGCCCATCTCACTGAAGAGGTCACCGCCTAGCGCCGTGATGGGCGTGCCCGGCAGGTCAAACTCGGGCTCGGGCTTAGGTACGGGCTCAACGGCCTCAGGCTCGGGCTCAACGGCCTCGGCCTCGGCCTTGGGCTTGACCGGCTCGAACTTGACCGGCTTGACCTCGACCGTGACCGGCTCACGTACGACCTTAGGCTCGACCTTAGGCTCGACCTTAGGCTCGACTTTAGGCTCGATCTTAGGCTCGACCTTGACCGGTACGGGCTCGACCGTCGGTTCATATGAACCTTGCGCCAGCGAGCTGTGCAGGTAAATCTTACGAGCGGCGATGAGCGTAGCCGTCTTGAAGGCGATGCCCTTCTCAATGGCGACGTACCATTTGTCCGGCATCGACAGTGGCGTAGCCGTGTAATAGGCCATGAACAAAGGCGGCACGGCGTTGGCTTTGAACGTGGGCAGAGTCAAGGTCGAGTCACCAATCTTGATGATTTGCAGTGTCTCGTCGCCGATCTTGAGCTTGTCCTGAATCACTCTCGACCGGGTGATCCAGTCTTCGTGGTTCATCGGAATCTCATCAATAATGACAACATTGTGTTGGCTTAGTGCTATTCTGGTTTCCATGAAGTGTCTCCAAAGTATTACTATTAACAAAGAATATTATACAACAGTGCTGATACTTTGTCAATACCAGCACTGTGCTAAGTTAGATTAAGACAACCTTGCCCCAATCTGTACGAATGCCTTGACACCAAGTGTAATCCGGTCGGTTTTCCCATTCGGCCCACGTGGCCCAGATTAAAGGCATCGGTGGTTTAAGCTCGTCATCCGGGCGTCGGTCCTCGCCGTCCGTGATGAACACGCAAGCTTTGTAGCGGTGCTTTCTCTGGTGCTCCTGAAGCCAGGTCAAAGGTTTGGTGAAGTAAGTGCCTCCGCCCAAGCTGCCCAAGTGTTTCAGCGGATGCTCCGGGTCGGGCTTGATTTTCTGGAAAGCCTCGAAGTGGTTGATGATTTGTGAGTTGAACGTCAACAGGTCGATGTCTGCGTTGGCCAGCCCCGAGATGGTATTGAGTTCGGCCAAGAGCGACGGGAACCGGTCGTCGTAGACCACGCTACTCGAGACGTCGAGGATGACCAAGAGCTTACCCATGGTCTGGCCGTAGCGACCCGGCATGATTCTGCCCAGGCCGTAGTAGGTCGGGTTAGGCCGCGACCAACGGGTGCGGTTAGGCGCGGGCTTGCAGCAGAAGCGGCGAAGCTCCCGACGCCAGTCTACCTTGGGCTGCGGTATAGTCTCCTGAGCCTGGCTGATCGAGGCTAGCAGCGCGTCGCCCGGCTTTGGGATGTCTTCGGGTCGATAGTTAGGATCTATCGCAAGGGCGCGCTGAGTAGCCTTGGCGATGCCATCGATGCGCCGATAGCGGTCTTCCTGCTGATCTTCCGGGTCGAGTGGGTCCAAATCCTCGGGGACGAACCGGTCGCGATAGATTACCGGGGCCTCTGGGAGCGACTGTGCCGGTAGTTCCGGCTCTGAATTCTCAGTCGGTGGTTGCGTCTCAGAATCGCCTGAGCCTGCCGTAGAGGCGTTCTGAGGCGATTTTGAGGGTTCAGGGGTACCTGAGGGGCTCTCAGGGCTTTCTGGAGCGTCTGGGGGGCTCTCAGGTGGTTGTTGGGCTTGTTGCTCATCTTCCTCGGGCTCGGGTTGGCTAAGTTCATAAGAACTCGATAGGTCTAGTTCCTGTCGATGCTTGGTGGACCCGTATAGCGCGTCGTAGATACGCTGGCGGGTGTAGTACGGATCTAGCAGGCTCAGGTCGAGCAAGCCTCCGACCGGCATCCGGAAGATGTGGTTGAGGTTGAACAGCGCCATCATGCTCGTGATGTCGGCGTTGATTCTAAGGTCGCAAGCCTGATGCCACGCCGACCCGTCGTAGATGGCTGGGCATTCGGCCTGCATTTCTTCGCCGGTTTTCAGGTCGAACCAGTACCAATGAAGAAGCTCGTGAATCAATACCCATCCCAGCTCTCCTGGGGAGAGTTTCTCACACCAGGGGACGTTGAAGTACAGGGCCGCCGGACCGCAGCTGGCGGTTTTGATGTTAGGCTGAACGAGCTTCGGATCATGGTCCAGTGGGTTGTTGACGAAGTATACTACCGGGAGATACCCGCGGCGTGGGCAGCGACGGCGTACCCGGAAGTAGTGGAGCCACTCAGGACGGTACTCGGCGATAAGGGCGATAGCATCGTCCCAGTTATCGCAAGGCGTACCGGCGAAGTATGGCGGTATAGGTTTAACGGACATGGCTTAGTCTCCGTGCTTGAGGATGAGAAGGATTGGGAAGACCACGGTATAGACGAAGAGGCCGAATCCCGCCCATGGGTTTTTGGCCGCGATTAAAAGCAAGAGCAAAAGCCAAATGATGATGAGGATGGTCATAAGTATTCTCCAGGTGTAGGTTGGTCGTGCCAGCCTCGAAAGGCTGGCTTGAAAGTTAATTACGCGTCGATGTCGGTCCAGTATCGACGGGGCTCGGGAGCCTCGATCAGCAGGGTGATAGCGTCGCGGAGGTCGCTCAAACGGGCGATGTGAGTATCGCTAAGAGTGTCACCCCTCTCCGAGAGATCTTTTTCAAGGTCTTCCAAACGCTCAACGAGCTTGGTGATGGTGTAATCAATATAATTCATTATGTTATCTCCGTGCTTACAGGTTCATATGAACTTTAAAATTTACCGGCTTGGGTCCGCGTCAGGCGACTGGCATTATGGGTCGTCTGCTTAATTTTGTTGAATAGGCGAGACGCGCCTGGGATGTCCATGAGGACGGGATGCTTAGCGGCCAAAGGTTTGAGCAGATAGCTAAGCGCGTGATCCGGCAGGCGCGAAGCGTACCGAACCACTTTGGCCAGGTCTTGGGGCTGTGCTTGATTCACAAGTAATTGGGCCACGTACAACAAGGCGCCAATGTCGCGGGAATCGGGTATGAGCGCCGATGTGGGGTTGAGCATAATGTCCTGGTAGCTCGGGCATACACCCATGAGTTCGGCAGCTTGCTGTACCGCGGAGGCACCTTCATCGCCGATGATTCCGGCGATAAATCTCGGAACGCATAAGCTATCGAAATAGTCGAAAAGCTTCTGGGCCGCGTGCAGGGTTATGCAGGCGTTGGTCCAGCCGCGATAGGTTGCGTTGGTTAATCTCTCCGGGTCGAAGTCGTATAGCAGTTTTGGATTCTGTTTAAGCGCGGCCGCAATCCACGGATGAAGATATCCCTTCTCACTGTTCCAAGCAATCCATTCGTTCAGAGTGGGTCCACAGTACCAGGTAGTGTTACAGCGGTCGCCAATCATCGCGTCCATCGTGTAGCTCACGGCGCCCGAGTCTTGGCCGTTAGAAGCGAATATGACAGTTGTCTGCGGCGGGAGGTCATGTCGGCCGAACTTGCGGCGGTCAGCGATGCCGTAAAGGAATCCTGCATGCTGCTCGTCTACGTGGCTAACCTCATCGATGAAGATAATCACATGGCGGGCGGGATTAGTTTGATACTCGTCCCAAATAGTTCTTATGAACTCGTCGGGGAGCCAAAGGGTGCAGTGTTTTGACTTGCTAGGAAATGGAACGCCTTCAGCCAATGCGTCGGTAATTTGCTTGCCGAACATGCTGAAGAAAATAGGCTTGGCCTTAAGGACTTTCGGGAACCGTTGCCAGTTGGTGCAAAACTCTTCGATGCCGACCGTCTTACCACAGCCTGCATCGCCCTGGATGAAGGCGGTGCGTCCGGTATCGATGGCTAATATCAACTGCTCATGGAGCTGGTCAACGCCGCGGATTACATTAAGTTCACTTAAACCCATCTCGAATCTCCAGTTGGTTAAAATAAGTAGAATGTACACTCTACCCTTATATTATATCAAACCTGCATGAAGTTGTCAAGTAGGTAACATTATTGTGTCTAGATCAACTATCCAAAACTTATTTTTACCTAAGTTATTGATTTTAAAAGCTTTTTAGAAGATTCTATCCAAAAAACCTAAAAAAACAGGGTCTGGAATTATACTATATATAAGAGGGGGGGTAAGGGAGGTTAATGAGCTTAATATTGGAGTCACTCATACAATAATTAGATTAGAAGGATTAAATGGATAAATGGATTATAGTATAGTATTTGTTTTCTTTATATTTACATATTGCTGATGTTAACAAAAAGTTAATTTTCATGTTAACAAGATGGCCCCACGCTAGGCGCTCGGCCCCGTCGTTGCTGGGTTTGCATGAAGTGTGCATTGTAAACTTAGTTTTTATGTGGTTACTAAAAACTGACGTTTCCCGAACCGCATGGGTTTGCATGAAGTATGCACTGTAAACTTACTTTTTATGTGGTTGTTAAAAACTGACGGATCTCAAAACTATGATGATATAACTCGGGAACGCAAAAAACCCGCTCGGGAAACCGAGCGGGTTTTCGCTGTTGGTAGGGCTTAGCTGCCGAGGAAAAGCATGATTGGGAAAACCACGGTCCAGACGAAATACCCAACGCCAGACCACGGATGATAGTCGAACGCGACAATCAGACCCAGGAGCCACATGATGGCGATGATGGCGATGATAATGCTCATAAATACTCTCCAGGTTGTAGGTGACAAAGGCACTATAAACAATCTGGTAAGCAACTGTGGTCAGGGTTTACTTGCTTTAGTTAGTGCTAGCTTGATGGTGCTTATGCATCATGCGTGTGACTTGGCGGATAACATTCGCTTTTTGGTTGTTAACCAATTCCTGAATGTCTAACACCTGCCGAGGCTCGCATCCTAAGGAGGTCGCCAAGTGCGATTCGACAACCTTGGCTATGTTGTCATAGTTGACTTGAATCGCCGTTATCAACCGCTTGTCGTCGTCTAGTAGCAAGGGTTCATGTGAGCTTTCTGGCTCGGCCTCGGCTTCGTCCTCGGCTTCGTCCTTGGGCTCGTCCTTGGCTTCGCTCTTGGGCTCGTCCTTGGGCTCATGTGAGCTTTCCGGCTCGCTCTTGGGCTCGCTCTTGGGCTCGCTCTTGGGCTCATGTGAGCTTTCCGGCTCGCTCTTGGGCTCGTCCTTGGGCTCGTCCTTGGCTTCGCTCTTGGGCTCGTTCTTGGGCTCGTCCTTGGGCTCGTCCTCGGCTTCGCTCTTGGACTCGGCCTTGCCTTTCGCTGCATTGTCCTTGATTTGCTGTACCTGTTTTTTAGCTACAGCTAGAGCATTTTCGGCAGCTTCGATTGATTTGGCTGTGTAGTGTCTATCGCTAGACTCCAGTTTCGGTGCATTGCTGTCTTCATGGAGTGTTTTACACTCATGGATGGCTTTGCTCAGTGCAGCGAATTCAGCGTCGTCAGGCAGCTGCGCGGCATCTATATCCTTGATTCGAGCCAAACGCTTGTCCAGCTCTATCTTGGCTTTTTTGCGCAATGCACTACAGCCTTTTTTACGATCAATAGCATATTGCGTGTATTTAGGAGCAAACTCTTGAGTCGCATTAGGAGCATTAGCTTCATACTCCATTGAGTCCCATTGAGCCAGAAAATACTTGTCTTTAGTGGCGATTTGTCGCAACCCTGCAAATAGCTTCTTGACGATACTATCGGCGTTGCTGCTATCGTCGCCGTATATGCCCTTGAACGCTTCGTTGGCCGTATCACGCATCTCTGCCGTGAATTTCCGCCATTCGTCGTAGGCCATAGGCTTGTCTATTTGACGGAGCTTGCGCCCAACGTCTTTATAGATACCTAGATAGGCTTCATTGACTTCCTTAATCAACCGTTTAATTTCTGACAATTGATTAGACGTAATTGCGCCTACTTTCTCTTTCAATATCGCAATAGCTTGGAGCTTTAATAATTCGGCTTGAGCTTTGGCGAATGATTCAGCCTTATCTTGAATAGCTATATTAACGGCATCGTCGTCGCTGACGATTTGGTCAAACACTGGTAAATCGGGATCTAGTGTAACTCCGTCCTTCACTACCAGTTTACGGATTGAATCCGTAATGGCTTCAGCTGATAAACCATCAATTTTATTACTGTCAATGGCAGTAGAGAAACCATTGATGATTTGAGAGATTTCTTGCGCAACTGTATTGGAAATGATATTGGTCATGGTCTTTTCTCCAAATAAATAATAGTAGGATTGAGACCACAGTTGCTTACCAGATTGTTAATAGTGCTAGGCGAACTTGAGTCGCTTCGCGCGTCTAGCATCGCCCTTGCGATGCCTAGCTGGTATCCCGTAAAACTGCCCCGAGGGGCGGGCAACCCGCCGAATCAAACAAAAATAAAACTAGAGTGCATATAATACCAGTGTCAAGACACTATGTCAACATAAAATTAGTATTTTGTTAGTTCATATGAACATTATTTCCATTGCGCGCGCGTGCGCGCGTTCCGTTTATAAATCGCACGCGCGCATTTAACACATTACATTCAAAATAGCAAGGGATAGCGATTAATTTGTACAATTCATGCGCGCACATGGTGCGCACCTTGCATATATGCAACAACAGCGCCAACACTGAGTTGGCATAACACCTGCTTGCCATACACATTTAATGCCAGCGTGATGTTGGCCTAGAGATTGCATACATGTATCATTCATGCCACATGCAACAACCGTGCCAGGCTGGAATTCGGACTACCCCCGCCTCGCAAATTTCATTTTATTTTCCTAGTATACCCACCTCCGAGACATCGGCGATTTTGAGTTGACTTCCTTTATAGAGCTTTATAGACTTAGCATATTTATAAACCTAGAGGTGCACCATGCGAGAGACCCAGAAGACTACCGTATCAGCCGCTGTGGAGCCCATTGTGCGCAAGTCACTCAAAAAGCTTGCCAGGGCTCGCGACACCCCCATGAGCCGCATCATTGAGGAAGCCATAACGTTGTACCTAGACGCCCAGCCTGAGCTGGCCCAACACAGACCCGTAAAACCCCACATACCTCCAGGAATGTAAACATGAAAACGCTTAGTGTAAACAGTCTCATCGTATCCGTCGCTGCTGTGCTCACCGGCTGTGCCACCTCCAAAACCATGACTCTGCCCTCTGGACAGATAGGCCAATCCATTCGTTGTGATGGAGCCATGCTGACCATCGAAGCCTGCTACGAGAAAGCTGCGGAGGTTTGCCCTGGAGGTTATGAGGTTATCAACACTGACCAGTTAACTGGCCAAATGTCGGGCAGCGGTTTCTCGGCGTCCCCTGCCGGTTATGGGCGGGGAAGTTACGCCAGTGGTTATTCAGCGTCCATGCCGTACATTCAAAAGGGCATGTTGATCCGTTGCAAAAGCGGTATCGACACACTGAGCCCAATGTCTGCCGCGTCATCTATCCAAGTTGGTAAAGAGCGATGAAAGACCCAAAACCCGCCGCAAAGCGGCTTTTAACAGCCTCAATCGACCCTGAATTAGACGATTTCATCCGTGAAGAGGCCACAACCACTGGCAAGTCCATCTCCAGCGTAGCGAACAAGTACCTCCGCGTTGGCATCGGTCTGAAAGGACTGGACTTGACACAGCCCATCAAGGTGTCTAAGCTTCACTCATCGAGAGCTTAAAGCCGACGATTAAGTGATGTGCCCCCTGCCCCGGTGGCGCAAGCCACCGGGGCACCCTTAGAACCTACCCCCTCGTTGCCGGTACGCCATCGCGGACGCATACGGGTCGATGACTTTACCGCCCGAGGCCATCGCGCCCCCATATCTTTTCTTAGCGCCCCCGCCTTCGGTCAGGAATCGCAGCATCGACGCAGCGCCCATGATGCCAAAGGCCCGAGCCGTCTTCGCTTCGGTGGTCTTACCCATGAGCCAAGCGCCCTTCCCCTTCGCTTCCTCACCGCCTACGTAGGCCGTCAGCCGCGTCGGTAGCTTCTCGGCAAGTGCTCTGACGTTGCCTAGGGCGGGTGCTAGCCGCTGGTCGCCCGAGGCGCCTCCGCCCCTCTCCGGCGTCCTCGACGGCTCTCCGTACCCTGCCGTGGTTGGAAAATACCCCGTCCTACCAGCCCCGACTTTCGCCGTATCCCCACCAAACTTACGCAATGTCGTCACCATGTTCTTGTTATACGAGGCGTTATGCGCAATCCCCGAGGCGGCGTGCGGGTCCTTCTTCGCATGATATGCCGGGAGCAAGTCCTCCACGAGCCGCGAGGTGTTCGTGTTCCACGCATAGGCTAGGGCCTGTGCAATCTCGCTGTCGGCCACGTCCGGGTGTCGCTGCTTGAGGGCGTTCCATCGCTCGCCCCACCAGCGCCCCGCGGTATCGATCTGGGCGTCGGGGTCGTCATTGAACATCTCCCGGTCGCCGGTGTAGCCATATTGATGCGCGAACGCGTCGAACCATCCGTTGTTTTGCTGGAAGACCCCGTAGGCCGTCTCGGACTCGTCCTTGGCCGGGATGTTCTGGTGCATGGACTCGGTGCCCGCCAGGTTGGCGAACCACATCACCGGGAAGTTGTACTTCTCGGCGGCCGCTTCGTACTGCTTCAGGTAGTCCTGCAAAGCCATCTTCTATTCCTCAATCCACATAGTTACTGAAATTCGGCATGACGGCCCCTGGACGCCCGCCTCCGGTGGAAAGTTCATATGAACTTGAGGACGCGCCGCCCAGCCCTTGAGCCTCGTCGTTCGCTGTCCATCGCGCTCCCGCTTGCGCCCCTAGCATACTACCGACCCGTCCTGCCATCGGCGTGCCCGACAGTATCGTCGTCATCTCCAGGTCCCGGATGTACTGCTGCAAGCTGTTCAGGTCTTGCACGTGTGCCGCCAGGCGCTCCGAGAGCCCCTGGCGCTTGATGATCTGCAAGGCATTCTCAAGCGATCGCTTGGCCTCACCCGAGCGTTGCAGGTTCACCCAGCCCGAGGCGGTCTCACCTATGAACTGAAGTAGGTTGGTTACGCCATGCGAGATGGCCGCGCTGGCTTGATCCAGGTAGCTCTTAGGCGTGCCCTTGGCCGCGGCCTTCTCCCAGGCGACCTTGCCCCGGTAGACGTCCTGGATCAGCTTGAGTCCATCTACAGCGCGCCCTCGCACCCCTTGGTCCGGTAAGGGCCTTACCGCCCGGTCTATCGCGTCCTTCTGCACCATGCTCTTGACGATGTTGATCTTGCCCTCGCCGACCTCCAAGGGCTTCACTCCCTGTCTGAGCAGGTTGATGGCATTGTCCACCGCGCCCAGGTGGATGGTATGGAGCCGACGCTGGGCCGATTGCCGGTCCCGCCAGTCGTCGCTGTCCAACTGCATCTTGAGATCATCGACGATCCGGTTGTAGTCCGTGGTTTTGTCGAGCCCCTTGGAGCCTTGAGGGAACCCCTGCCGACCGGTCTGGTAGTCCGCTTCTCGGGCTCGCAAGTCGCCGTGCATCTGTCGAGCCGCCTTGAAATAGGCCAGCACGCCTACGTCGGGCGAGCCGTCCTTGCGTACCAGGGTCCGGTGGTTGCCATCCCCGAGCCAGCCGTTGAGGGTATCTTTCAGTCGGTTGACCCCTGCCGCGTCGATGACGTCGCCGCCGGTCATGCCCTGGCCGGGCTGGCCCAACGCGCCCGCCAGCTCTTCGTTGCGCATGATGTTGAAGTTCACCCAGGTGTTCATGTCTTCCACGCTGGAGAAGTCTTCCAGTACGTTGTGCTGAACGCCGGGGGCGCGTTGGGTGATGTGCTCGGGGTTGGTGGCGTTGATCATCCGCATCAGGCTGTCGGAGCCCACTTGCGCGGCATCGGACATGTCGCGCAGGTGCCACAACCGTATCATAGGCTTGGCTAAATCCGGGTGGTTCTGCATCAGCCATCGAACCTGGTTGGGTGTCCCGCGCCATTGTGTTCCTTGAGGCAGGCCCAGCATCATGGTGACAAAATCCTGGTATTCCTTCCACGCGCCCCGGCCCTGCTGACCGAGCGCCGCTTCGTACTCCTCACCGACGTTGCGTAGAAAGCGATAGTCTTGCTGCGGTGATTGCTGGGACAAAACAACATCGTTATCCTTCGCCCGTTCGAAAAGCTTGCGCGAGACCACCTTCTCGGCGTTGTCTTGATAGCGCGAGAACACCTCATCCACCGGCACCCGGCGTAGTTGGTTGTAATCGACTTCTCTTGTCGCTTCCTCGATGACATCGTGGATGAACCCCGAGACGTCGGAGTCCGAACCGTAGGCCGCTTGCCACTCCCTGGAGAGGTCTATCCATCGGTCTCGCAACAGTTCATGCTGTCCCATCATTGGTGTCACGGGGTTGAACACAGCGCGGACGTCGGTCATCTCGGGCAGTGTCACGTTGCTATGCCCTTGGACGTGATAGAGAATTTCCTCGTTGGCGTGCTTGAGTTCACTTTGTATCTTGTTGATTAAGTTCATGCTGTGGTCGCTCAAGCCCCCGGTCCAACCCGTAGAGCCCGAGACCGTCTGATGTGCTTCCAAGAGCTGACGGTCCATCGTAGGCGACAGCCCTACCGGCGAGGACTCTCCAACCGCGGCGCCGGTGCGCCCGGTGGCACGGAGGTTGCGTTGGACGAGCGCCCGGTTAATGTCGGATGCCGTGGCCGTTGGAGCCATCCCCAGGTCGTTGCGCAAGCTGTTCAACAGGTCCGCCCGAGTCGTGGCGAACTCAGGCGAAGAGATGAACTCGTTGTAAGCTCGCTCGGCTTTCTTAGTAGCCCGCACACCGGAGACCCTCTCGACGATGGCCTGTCCGCCGCGTCCGAGACCTTCTATCGCCGTCCCGGCGCCCGAGGAAACCACGCCGCCAACGGCGATGTCCAGGGCCGCATCCCGCCAGAACTCCCCGGTGCCCAAGGCATCCAGGGTATCGGCCTCGCCCAGTTGCGTGACAGCCGCTTGGGTCGCGCCCACTTGGCCTGCCATCCCAGCACGGGCACCGATGCTGCTGCCACCCTTGGACATGACCTGATCGGTGCCCAACACCCGAGCCACGACCGGGTTCCGAGCGAGCTTGCCGAGCGTCCCGCCGGTCTTGGCGACCGAGGTGCCGATACCACCGACCGTGAAGCCCGCCGCCGTGTCCGTGACCATCGTGGCCCAGGGGTCTTTCTTTCGCTGCTCGGAGACCATCTTATCGAAGGCGGCTTCGTTCTCGCGGTAGAGTTCCCGCCAAGGCTTCTTATTACCGGTGAGCTTCTCAACCGTAGCCTGGAAGGCGCCGCCAACTTCACCACCGAAGCCCAACAAGGCACTGTCCAGCGCCGACATGCTGTAGGCGTTCATGGTATGCAAGGCCGTGTCAGCGGGCTTCGTGGCATCGACGGCTCGCGCTAACTTGTTGCCCTGCACCCGCGACTTCAGCTCTGCCTTGAGTTCCTTGTACTGCGCCGTATCGCCACTGGCGCGAGCTTCCTGTAATAACTCAGCATAGGTCTTTTGCATTAGCTTACGCCTCCGATGTCGTCGAGTTCTTCAACCAGGGCCACCTCCAAGAGCTGATGCAACCGGCGGGTGTTGCGGTCCCAGATGACCTCCGGCGCCGCGTCCAGTACCCGGTCAAGGCTCTCGGACAGCTCACGAGTGATGATGTCGTTGTCCCGGTCGGCAAGGTTGAGTTCGCGAAGCAGCGGCGCGCCAGCTCCTTCAACGAAGTCTTGCGTGACCCGAGTCAAGTAGTCTTGGTCTTCGGCTGTCACCGACGAGCTACGGAAGCCTCCAGGGCCTCCGGTGTCGCCTTGCATTCCTCTTGGTGCCGCGGGCGGGGGCTGGGTTGGATCATTGACGCTCGGCGGCGGCTCTTCCTGTGGTTCGGGTATCGTCGAGGTCTTCTCACCTTTGGTGACTTCATGGGCCATATGCGCGAGGGCAGTTTCCTCGGCGAAAGTATCCAGAAGCTTGCGGACGTTGCCCTCACCTTCAAGGGCCTTGCCCCAGAGCGATACCCGGTAGATGTCGTTGTGCGCCTTGCGTTCGTCGCCGAGAACAAGGTTGCCCGCGTTGCGAAAGTCCTGATTCAAGTTCGTCAAGGCGTTAAGCGATTGCGCTTTGAGTTGGGCTTCAATGCCTTCCTGTCCTGAGCCACCCCACTTGAGTAGATGGTCGGCGATGCTCTTGAAATCCAAGTCTATCCAGCCTTTACCGAGCACGGTCTCGAACATGTTGATTGAGCCCTCGTCGAGCGTACCGGCCTTGACCTGATCACGCCAGGTCGTGAGCTGACTGGACCAGGCAGCCCGTAGCGCGCCACCCGCGGCGTTGGCATCAGTGATACCCCCAATACCGTAGTTGTCCACTAAGGTATAGAAGCTCGCCAGCGCCTTGGTGCCGTTCTGCACGGCGTCCATCTTGGCATTGTAGGCTTCCATCCGCTTGTCGTCGGTGTCGGCGCGACGCTCGTCCTCGTAGAGTCCGGAGCCGGGAACTTTCTCCTGAAGCTTGGGCCTTGGGCGGGCGCGAGCGACGTTGAACGTGTCCTGACTCGTAGCGCTCCGCAAAGCGCCGGAGAAGTTGATTTGAAAGGACGTGTCCGGCGTCTGGTCCAGGAACTCGTCCATCTCCGGGTCTTGGTCCACGCGCTCGCTTAGCGGGTCCATCGGCGGTGTGATGATGGGCGTGTCGTTGATGACGACAGACATCGGCGCACCGACCGGGCTGTAAGGGTTTTCCTCGCCGCCCGGACCCGTGGCCTTTTGAATTTCCAATACGGGGTTGTCGTCGTCGGCTGTCGGCGAGTAGGGATAGATGCCTTCCAGCGCCCGTGACTGTAGAATGCTCTGCGGGTCTTGCTGCCACACCTCATCGAGACCGCGCATGTCGATCTGAGACTGGTAATTGGGTTCATATGAACTTTCTTGTGGCTGTCCGGCAGCCGAAGGCGGGATGGCCGTCGCTTGCTCCTGCTTTACCTGCTCTTCGAGCATCTTGAGCGTAGGATTCAGCGACCCTCGCTGCTGGTACAGCGTGCCACCTTCTTCGAGTACCTGGTCCGTGCTGGCAAGCTGGCGGATGACCCGCTCCCGCTCCTGCGGGGTTAGGTCATCGCGGTAGACGAACTCTTCGGCCGGGATGCCGTAGGCTTGCGCCTCGGCGACCTCCAGCATGACTTTACTCGTGTTGGGTCTATTCTTGAGATATTCGAACCGGCGCATCTCCGGGGTCCGGATGCTCTCTGCCAGTTCTTCACGTCGCACCGCGGCGTTGGTATCTACGTTGTATCGTTGCGCGGCGTGGCCTTCCATCGCAGCCTTGTGCCGCCGGATACTGTCGGCGCGGCTCTCAACGATCTCAGCGTTACGGGCTTGGAGATTGCCTTGGTCAATGCCGAAGCGCCGGTTGTTCTCGAAGATGTTTTGTTGACGGGCCAGGTCGAATTGGCGCTGACTCTCGGTCAATCGCTGCCGTTGCATCTCCGCCGCTTCTTGGGTAGCGACGATGCGAGCCAGCGGTCCGAATCGATCCGGGTCTACCATACTCCCATAGGTTGCGACTTCTGCGAGGAAATTTGCCATTATCCGAGTGCTCCCAGTGCTCCGCCCAAGATGCCTCCAATGACCGCACCGGCTGTGGTGCCTACGCCTGGCATGATCATAGTACCGAGGCTAGCGCCTGCGGTTGCGCCTGATATGGCACCCATACCACCTTGAGCCAACCGCTGTCCCGTGCTAGGGTCTTCCATCCCTGGGGCGCCGCCAAACGACGTGCCGCCACCTCCGGCGGGTGTGAATTTCGGCATCCCTTGGGGTTTATTGTATTTGAACTCCGGCATCGGCGTCGTCGTGGCGGCTACGGTCTCCTGTCCGATGCCACCGAGAAGCCCCTGCCCCGAGCCCATGGTGGGCTGCGTCGCTCTCAGCCCATAGAGAGGTACTTGTGACATTAGAAGAATCCCAAGTTAGGTCCGCTGGACATCCCACCACCTTGTCCAATTCTAAAAGGCATCCCTGCCGGTGGTGCCATGGCGTTAGAATAAAGTGGGAGCGTGTAAAACGGTGAGGTCTGGTTAAACATGTGCCGGGCCACGCGGTCATCAAGCCGTGCTTGCGCGTAGTCCTGGTAATACTGACCTACGTTCATCTTATTGCCAGCACCTTGCTGGAACATCTGCTGCGCGGCGAGTTGGTTTTGCAGACCCTGTTGTCCCATCTGATTCTGCATCCCGGCCGTAAATTGGTGGGCGCCCATTTGCATTTGTCCGCCGCCTAAGTAGCCCTGCTGGAGCATGGCTCGCCGTTGCGCCTCAGCCGCTTGGTTCTGTTGTTGCTGGGCGAGGGTCTGATTCCGCGCATCGCTGAAGTTCTCGTAACGCATCTGAGCAGCGACGTCACCGATGGTTTCTCGGGTTTGACGAAGGGCAGTATCGTAGCTGTGTTGGGTGCGGGTTGAGTAAGGATTACCTGAGCCCACAGCCGACGTCGCGATACCTGGGATAACGTTCTCTGCGGTATTCCGCATGATGTCTTGTGATACCGCATCGATCTGCCCTTGGAGTGCTGGATTGTTGGCTATGCTGTTGAAGTTCGCTTGGTTCAATCCGTTCTGGTTCAGGCTGTTCAACCCGCCAGCGGCTCCTATAGCGCCACTGGCAGCGGCGTTTGCGGCGTTCTGAGCCTGGTTCATGGACCCAGCCACAGCGCCGGGGTTGCCTACCTGCATCTGCCGCCCGCCGAAATTATAGGCGTTGTTACCTATCTGCTGGGCCTGGTTCCCTGCCCGCCACATGGCGCCCAAGCCCTGCTTTACATGCGAGGTCAGGTTGGCTACCGTGGACTCGGGGTAATATTGCAGGGGTCTGAAGTTGGGATTCTGTGAAACGAACTGACTCAAATAGTTCATGTACGGCTGTTCGAGCCGTCTCCAAGCGTTGATTCCGTCACTCACGTTGCTACCTCCGCCGCCGCCACTTCGCGGCGTGTTATAAGTCGGCCGCCTCAATTCCAGCTCATGTTCTTGGCACCGTCATAATGTCCCAATCGTCTGAGACGGCAACGGCTTGAACATAGGGGTCGAGCATGAACTGATTCGTATTGTAGATGACGTCGGGCTCGTCGGGGAAGTTAGCCCGCAGCCCCTGGACAATCATCGCGTCGAACGGCCACTCCCCTGCCCGGCCTAGGCTGGCGTGCCAGACGTCACCCGCGCTATCGTAGGAGAAGCCGAACTCGTATTTATCCTCACTCCCACGCTGCCCGCCAGGGCTCACATTGAAGTCCACGTCGTTGGCGTTGTGGGTGGTTTCTTCCACGGTCCAGGCGTCGGAGCCTCGGGTGATGGTCGCGCCGGGCGGCACCGATTCCAGGGCAGCCTGTCGGTCGTTGTCGTTCTTGTCGATATGGTTGAACCGCATCCGCGTCTGGTTGCTGTAGAACGTCATCTCGTTCTCGTCTGGCGCGTTGTTCTCATTCTTTTGCTGCCAGGTGGCAGCCCAGCTCGTGGGCGTGGATACAGGCGTTATTTGAGTCCAGAACCGGTGATACTCAGTATTCAGCCATAAGGCTGAATACGTAAACTCCCGCCACGTGTTGGGATTGGCCGCCGTAAACTCGCCCAGGATTGTATCGCTTACCCACTCTTGGGTTTTCTCGCGCCAGATGGAGTGGTAGATCCTGAAAGATTGGTTGGTGACGACGGACGGGGACACCCACCTGAGCTTTGAGACGTAGACGCTCTGTCCATACGTCGGCATGTTGTACTGGTTACCGCGAAGCTTGGCGGTATAAGCACCGCCTGCGCTGTTGAAAGGCGGCGGTGAGTCGCCCAGCCCTGAGAACCAGAAGGGTTCGCCCACGGGGAAAATGAGCGCCGAGTCACACGTGTCCCGATTGGCTCGGGCCAAGTAGTTGTCGTTCACGAGCACCACGTCGCCTGCCTTGTAGCAAGCGTCGGGGTCGTAGTCGCCCTTGTAGTACATCCCGAAGCGGTTCAGATCCGCCTGAATCTGTCGATTCAGCTCGATGTTCCTGAGCCGGTCGTTAATCTGGTCCAGCGTCAGCTCGTTGATTTGGCGGATGATGCGGTTAGTCATAAGAGTTCATATGAACTTTTAGTAGCGATAGCAATTCGGCGTTATCTCACAGGTCAATCCATCGAGACTGAACAAGCCCGAGTCTTGTGCCGCCTCGGCGAAAAACTGGAACGTGATGTAGCGACCGGGACCGTCGATGTCCATGAACTGGTTAGCTCCGGCGCTGATTTGCCCCGCGGCTTTATGCACCACAGCGCCTTCGTAGATGCCGGTGTCGCCGCCTTGCGTCTGCGGGAACTCGTCATAGGTCCGCACCTCCCAGTTGATCAGTCCGTCCGCCCGCGCCTGGACGATGGCCTTGTGGAGCCAATGATAGCGGTAGGCATTGGGTGCGTTGGTGATGTGGCTCAAGTCCTGATAGGGCAGCACGAGATTGAACGGCACTACCGTTGGTATCTGGTACGGGTTCGTGGTCGAGTAGGGGTCCAGATAAAGCCCGCCATCGCAGCAGTAGAGCGTAACCCGCGCTCTCTGCTTGTAGGTGTCCGTGAGCTTAGGGTTGCCCGCAGTCCAGAAATTAGCAGGTATCTCGTACGTGGGGCCATCCACGACGCGATTGATCCTCGCTGCGTTGGGTAGGAAATCATCGCGTTTGACCCAGGTCCAGGCATTTTGCTTGAGATTGTAAAAGTAGATGTAATCATCCCCGTTGATGGGTACGATGATAATGTCGTGATTAACGGAACAGAACACAACCTCAGCGTATCGTAGGCCCCCTGGCTGGTCTTTGATAAACCGATCGATACGTCCCTCGCCGGGATACTGTATGTTGCGCCCGTCGTGGATGTAGAACTTGTTCGCCCCCATGACGGCATGGCGCTCTTGGGGTATTTCGTAGCAAGCCCAGCGACTCGTGGCACCCTCGTGAGTGAAGATGTCGTCGGTGCCGAATATCTGGTTCCCGCCGATGTAGTCGATGGCCCACGCTGCGTTATTGGAGTAGCAGATGTGACGGTCACCCATGCTCGCGTGAGAGCGCAGCTCACCATAAGCTGGATTAAGAATGGTCTCACCTGCCAGCGTTGAGCCTGTCACGCTCCAGGAGGGCTCCTGGTCGCGTAGGTTATAGGGGATGAGGTCGGACCAGATGAATGTATTCGACTTGCGCCAGTTGTTCGTGCTATTGGGGAATATGGCGACAAAGAAGTTCTTGAAGACCTGCATGTTCAGGCGGGTCCAGTCATCTGCTTGGTCGTAGGGAAAATCTAACACTTGCGTCGTATAGTTCAGCGTACCATCAGGGTCTTTGGAGCATATGATCTGAGCCTTGTTGGTGTTGTCGTAGGTCAGGACCAAATGATTGTTAACAACGATGAAATTCGGGTTCGTGTTCGAAGGTCCGCCCCAATCCAGTCGATACGTAGCACGAAGCGTAGTATCGCCGATGGGGTAGAGGTTGTAGACGCTGTTGTTGGCCCCGTTGCCCGCTTCTCGAAGGACGAAGAGGCTATCTCCAAAGAACTGGGCCGTCAGTATCCCGCCATCGGCGGCCCCGCCCGAACCCCAGGCGATCTCAATCTTGAATGCCTGGATACTGGCTGTGAGCTGATTGCGGTAGTAGCGCATCCCATAGGCCGTGTGAGCGTAGTTCTGCGTCAACTCATAAGGACTGGCATCCGGCGCCCCGCCCTGCTGACCGATATTCTCGATGGGATACGGTTGCATCTCAGACCTCGTTAATATCCGTCTGGTTGTCCGCTCGGGTGACAACCAGCTTGGTCAGTCTGTTGCGAGCAATCTTGCCGTCCTCGTTGTAGGCATCCAGGGCCGTTCGTGCGGCTTGTGCAAACGTCGGCGCGCGCTCGTCCCAGGCCAGCATGATCATGACGTCCTGAAGCATCCGATTACGAAAGATGCTTATGGCTGAGGACATGATTTCGTAAGATCCGCCAATTATTCGCCATGGCGTAATCCAGGCACCGATGTCTAGTTGATACGTCTCACCGGCTTCGGGGGCTGGGTAGATACCCATCACAGGCGAGGGAGTGCTGCGTGCACCTGTTATATAGCTGGTAGGATCTATCTGTTCGCTTAGCTGCCACTCTGTTAACTCTTGGATGATAAAGTTTTCGTTGGTGTACAGCGTAGCGACGTTGGTATGATCGAACGTCGCCATGCGGTACTCACGGGTCCATGAGTTGGCGACGTCGTTGTCTGTAACGGTCAGTAGGCCGGATGAGTAGCTATCACCGTTGAACTCGCTGGGGGGTAGGTCTACGCCTTGGTTCACCGATGGGTCAGTCAGATCAAACGTCCAATTGACGTCTAGGTCATTATTCGGATCGATGTTGGCGGGTCTGTTTAAGTTCAAGTCGAGTATCTTACCGGGTACAGCGTGGGCTACCGCGTATCCTACTTGAATGTCAGCGCCGCCTTCGGGCGTTATGTAGTAGAAGGTTTGAGTACCTACGGGTACGTCATCAGCAAAATAGATGGGCGGTACATCCACCGGCATAGGAAGCCCGCTGGTGTCCACTTTGAGGGTTTCCAGTAGAATGCCTTTGTTGTTATAGGCTTTGACTGCGATTTCATTTACTGCAGTCGCTGAGGGTACAAATAGGTGAAGAAATCCTGAACCGCTTGTACGCGCCGCATAGTAGTATTCTTGGTCCGTGGTAATACCCAAGTAAGCTGGATACGGTTGTTCGGCCAAAACGGCAACCTGATAGGCTCCTGGCAAAACATTAGCCGGGTTACGAGTAGATAACTGCGCGGCCCAGAGAGCTGGGGGCGACTCAGTGTTTATCTTCCCCAGCGTTACGGCGTAGTTGGTGCACATGTGGGTGTTAAACCGTTCCCACGGGACGTATTGATAGTCGATTCCATCAATCATGACGTGCAGAAACTCTATCACATCAGTTTCTAATGGGTACAACAAGCCCATAGTAGGGTGAAAGATGTCGTTTTCAGTAAATTGCCGTTCTTTAACCTCGTAGTAGAGCTGTTCCGCGCCCTTCATGCGGGGCTTCAACTCTTGGGCTATCTCTTTGAAGATGGACGTCAGTTCAGCGTCGGAGAGCGTTGTATCGCCGCGCTTGGCAAAATGCCTCACGCGAGCGAACAAGTCGGTTATGGGTATCCAACTCATAATTTATCCACCGTGAGGAAATCGCGATGATCGGGGTCGGCGAGCCATCTGAGAATTTTCTTCTCCAGTAGTTCTTGGTCGTCGCCCGCTTCCATCTTCATGCGAAAATACTCATTCGTAGGAATGTTGCCAACGTGCGTCGCATGAGAGCCGCTTAGCGGGGTACCGCCCATGGCTTTCTGGCGCTTGGTTGCTTCGGCTATCGCCTTTAAGTCTTGCTCCCAAACGATTCGACCGTCGTTCATCAAGTGCGTGGTGCGTCCGGTCCTTTTGTTTTTGATGAGGTACCGGTCTCTAAGCCGTTGACTATATGTGTGCTTCTTGGCCATTGTACGCCTCTTTGTATTGCTCGAAAAAGATATTCCGGTAACACCCCGTAATTCGGCGTCCTTCATCAACGGCGAAGTCACCCCCAAGAACAGGCTTACCCTCAATAACTTGGGCGTAAGCCAGCTCCCTGGCAAGCACTATTTCGTCATCGGTGGTCCGTTTATACCAGTTCCAGTTCACTTTCGTTTTCTCTTATCGGCCGCTACGAATTCCTCGGCGACCTTCTTGGGGATGCCTATCTTCTTTCTGAACTTGGGATTGTGCTTCGCGGCTCGCATGGTTCGCGCTTGTTTGGATGTCTTACTCGGCATCAGTCCTTGTTCTCCGGGTCGTTGGGTGGGTTAGGTCCGTAGCCTGTGCCGGTTTTGGGTTCCGGCTCAGGAAACAGGACATGCGTAGCTAGGAAGTCCTCCTCAGCCATCGTAGGTCGGCACGAGCCTTCCTCAAGTTGAACTGTGCCGCTGGGCAATATCCGGGCGTACACCACGGTGGAGCCGTCGTTAGTCAGGTAATACTTCCATTCTGGGGGTCCGGCCATCATTCCACCGAAGCTGAGGGCACTGTGAGACGGATACTGGTAGGTGTCCCTAGGGACCCGATCAGCACCGTGATAGCGTCGCTCCAGGGGCTACGCTGGACGGAATTGTAGGCCAGCGCCCGCACTTCGTAGAGTCCTACGTTAATACCTACCTCGCTACATGCCATGAGCGTCTCACCTGCGATGTCGTACTCTTCGTTATTGACCTCAAGGACATATCCTTCGGCCCCCTGAACGGGGTCAAATTCAATGCTGCAGGTCGGGGGGTACATGATCTGGGCCGAGCCAACGGTGGCCATCGTCATCAGTGCGGTACCTATCAATGCGTGTCTCATTAATCTTCCCCTCCAGGCTGAATGATTTCCAAACTGTGTGGTCTTTCAAGATCGAGCACCCCGACCTCGCTTGCGGACAAATTGTACTGATATTTCCAGCTGCGCTCGATCTGGTATAAATCAGCCCCCTTGCTGCCATACTCGGCCACTACGCGGACCTCGCCTACCAGATGGCCTCTGAACCAGAGATGACACTCGGCCGATCTGACATTACCTGGCATGTCAAGCGTATAATCGCCTACCGCCTCATGCCAGATCCGAAACCGCTCCGGCTCATGTGCGTCCGCTGGATATTGCCATTCCAACCGGCACGCGAGCGCTGGCGCTGACACCACGCACAACAGTAGTATGGACAATTGTCGCAATTCATTTTTCATGCACTCCACCTTCGGTTGTCGTACCAGAAACTTTGCGGTTGCTTTCTTTGTTCCCGCCTTTCCAACTCTCTCAACAGCCGGTTCACAAGGTCTTCTCTTCTCGCATTGTTGCGGCGCTCTTCGGAAAGGCTTTTCTGCATATCCTGCACGGTTTTTTGCAGGTCCTTGAACATTGTCAGGAACTTGGCCCTGTCCTCGCTGCTCATTTTCCCCGGCCTGTCCTCTTGAAAGGTTTCCATCATCTGTTTGTTCTGATTCTGTTGCTCCAGCACAATCGTATGAAGCAACTCCGTGGCCTTGTTGTAGAGTGCCTGACTCGAATCCATCATGAAAAGCAGCAAGTAGCCCACGACGCAGGTCGTTACCACGAGCGACAAAATAGCCCAGAAGGCCGCTGGACTTGAGCTACCTGCTCTGCCCACCGACTCTATGATGTTCTGTGCTCGGCCTTCCGGGTCCGGCGTTATACCCATGTCGTCGCTCCTATTTTCTTGGGGGACCGTAGCCACGACCTTTGCCGTACTTAGATTTTGCAGGACTCTTGCCATCCTTCCTGGTTCTATCCCAGCCGCCACCTTTGGGTGGTGTCTTGTTCAAGACCTTGACGATTTTATCGCCTCCCCGCTTCTTTTTCTTGCGTGCTTCGGCTGCCGAGTTCGCATAGATACCCGTATTGCGCCCTTCGAAGAAATAGAGTTTAGCCATCGTTACCTCTCTATCTACCCACCTGTGAGCAGCATGACCAACTGGCCTATGCCGCCGATAATGACCAGCACAATTGCAATCTGAAGTAATAAAGGCATGTCATCTCTCATCTTGTCCATCTCGCCTTCTTGCTTTGGCCACCGCGGGCGACCAGGGATCTACGCCAAACGCGTCTGCGCCCAGCTTTTGATTTGAGGTCTCTTGCATGACCCGGCGCTTGACATGATCTCGACCTCGGCTTTCGCTGTGTTGACCAGTCGTGACCATGTCGGGGATCATGTCGTGCACTAGGGTATAGACGGTAGGCGGTTCAATGGGATTACCATCGTCGTCACGATCATAGATGATCAGATCGGGAATGAATTTTTTGGCTTGGACGTAATCCCATGGCCACAGAGGCGGTTGCTCAAGGTCCACATCGCCGGCCGCGCCATCGACCCCTGACGCGTACTGAGTGCCTACCATCATCCCAGTGTGCCACCACCACACAGAGAACATCTTCAGCCAATGACGCTCCTGTGAGAACGTCACATCAATCCAACGCACGGTAGGATCTTGATCATCAAATTCGTCAAAATTCTCCGGCGCTTCGGCCCAGAATCGCCACAAATACCACCTGTCAGTACCATCGAGGTCGGTGTAGCCAGACCCTCTAGCCCGCGTGACCAACTTTTGCAGCCGCGCTGGCAGTTCATCGTAGCGGCTAGGATCGAGCAGGATCTCGTGCAAATCCTCTCTGGCAGCTGCCAGAATTTCTAACCATCTCATGCTCATGTCAATTGCTCTCGAAGTTTGCCGGGCCAAACAGGTCCTCAAACTCAGCATCAGAAATAATGTCGGGGTCTGCCCAGAAAATGACATTTCTCAAAGCACCGACAATAGCCCCATTGACGTTCAGACGTAGATTTCCACTGATGGCCCGCTTGACGTATTCATTGTCCCCGTTCTTGCGCACAACGCGACCTGCGTGCGCCGAATTCATCGACATCGCCTGATTGCTCACCGAATGCATCAGTCGGGCGGTATACGGTCGCTTGATCCCGCTCGTGTGACTGGTCGCCACCTCGACGCCGCCCGTAACATAGGATGTCACCCGCAAATTGGTCAGCGTCTCATTATTGTCCTGCAGATACACGATGGGGCCTGCCGTTCCCGCTCGCAGCGTCAACAACCCTCCGCGCATTGTGCCGTTGGAAAATCCCGTATCGTCGGTAATAATCAAAACAGTCGCCTCGTTGTTCAGCCCGGTATCCTCCCAGGCCTCCTGTGAGGTGCCTAGCAAAAGCTCGGTATTGCCAGGCCGAGTCGCCTGATAGGGGATTGGCTGCACATCGAGCGTGCCCTTGTACATGTTTTTGCAGTGCGTCGCGATTCGACAGTTTTGGCCATCACTGACGGGGAACGCCTTCACGTACGTCCTGATTTCGGTCGAGTTGCCGACCGCGGCCGGGAGTTTGAGCCAACAGATAAACGTGTTTGGCTTCAGCCAGCGCACGGTGTACTCGGGGTTACCGGCGATGACCTCTGTCGTGCCATCGGCATGAATCTGGATGGTTTGATTGGGGTTGGTCGCACTGGACGGTGCTAGACGGGTGATCAACTCGATGGCGCTGATATTGGCGACATCGCTAGGATGCAGCTCGATTACCCACGAGGCTATGAAAATGTCCCCGACAGAGACCGTGGCCGTCGCAAGTTCTCGCATGACGGGATTCGGGCCGGCGCATTGAATCCATTCGACGTTGCTGGCACCCTCGATGATGTTGGTAGTGTACGTGCCTGTCGGTGTCACGGTGGGCTCGTAATATTCGAATGTGCCTGTGTCCGGATTGTCCATGAGCTGAATCGTGTCTTCCTCGCAGTACATGCCGAGATTTGGAATGTAATTCGGTCCCTCGGTGTAGGTTGACGGATTGGCGGCACCCATCTCGGGCAGCGTGATAGCCTGGGTCATCGTCACGATGACATTGTCGCCATTCTGTTTATTGAGCCAGCGCTGATCCCCGACGTCTACGGTTTCGCCCTCAATCCACTCTGGGTACAGCGGATAAATGGTCTCGCCCTCAATCTGCAGTGAGGGGGAATCGATCACCCCGTTATCGGGCACCCCTATCGTGATAGGGCTATTAGGGTCTGTGAATCGCCGAAACTGCGAGCCGTTCCAGGCATAGCAATTGCCGGGCGCACGAGACTCGGTGCCTTGCGGATTGGTCAAATTCAGCGAGAATACGGCCGGGATAAACGCAACCGGCGTGAAAGTGCCTTGGTATTGATCGGCGCCTTGATTTGTGTCGGGATTGATCGCGTCAATGGTGAAATCATAGGTCGTGTCATACGACCAGCCCGACGTGACCCATTGGTGCGTCTCCCCTGTGGCCGTTGTGCCTTGGCTGATGCCGCCGACCCGGAGTGTAGCATTGCAGGGTTGCGACGTGCCGCACTGAATAGTGACGTGGGTCGGAGGATCGCCGTAAATCACGTGGACCGACTGAATGACGGGTATTTCGCCCCCGGTCTGGAGCTGACCCGTCACGTCTTGTGCGTCGGTCCCATATTCGCTCTGAGCGGCAATGCGGTAGTTATACTCCGTCCATTCCGCCAGTTCGATATTGGGCCACGAATGTGCAGTACCCAGCGCTGTCACGCCGCGGGTAAGCCCGCCGATGAAAAGTTCTGCCGCGCAGGGTACGTCTGTCTCGCAGGACACGTCGACCGCGTTCAGCGTCACATCGGTCACCACATTGCTGATGATGGGATAGACCGCGATCGGCTGATAGCCACGGAATACGCTCAGCGGCACCGCCGATGTATTGGCCCTGGCAATGATGCCGACTTGCCCAGCGACCACTATCGATGTGGTCAGGTCGGCCGCGAGAGACCCATTGTAGTAGACCCTCAATTTATTGCCCTGCGCCACGATGCGAACGCTGAAAGGCGTCGTCACTGCCAGTGTGGCTAGGTTAGTGGGCACCCCGGCGACCACGTCGGACACGATAAATCCGTTCTGATTGCATCGACATCCAATATAGTGGTCAGCATCCGATATGCGGCATGATAGAAAATTGTCAGCCTGTGTATTTTGGGTAAATGCATTCAGCACCGTGGCATTGATGGCCACGTCCAGCAAATCCATCTTCCGATACACAATAGCCTGGTTTGGGGTTGTCGATCCTTCGAGTGTGTAAACACCGTTGATTAAGCTCCAGTTGGTTGCTTGCCCTGGCGTTGGATAGGTGTCCCAGTTTGGGCTATCAACGATATCGTCATAAGTATTCCCCACTATGTAAATCGGCTTGCCGATACACTCGGCAACGTTGTTTCGCAGAACCACCTCTATGGTGCCCTTAAGGCTGTAATCCTGGACCTCGAAGCCACTGATGCACCCCTTTATTGCAGTGTCCACCAAGATGCCTTCTTGTGGGAAACCCTTGGCATCCGCCAAGGACGCAATAACTTTGTACGGAGTTGGACCTTCGCCGCTCATCGCTGCTCGCTGCCTCCTAACAAAAAAGGCGCTGGGTTGGGGGAATGCCAGCGCCTAAGTGGGTACAGAGTTGATCGGGGCTGACGGGAACCAGCCCCTATGCACCAGCGAAGGGAGGAACCCTGGTACATATCTAGTCTAGCATAAGTTCATATGAACTTTACGTGGGGTCCAGCGTGGAATCGATATCGTGCACCACAGCATGAGCCTTGGGCGCCCGGATCTTCAGACTGCCCTCGTACTCGATGAGCCCTTCCTCGGACGAACCGCGCTTGGCGATGGGCGTATCCTTGAAGGACCGACCCGGCAACGTCACCGTCTCGAAGTACCGCTTATCGATGAGATAAACCCGCTCGTTCGGCATCCACAAGTCCATGACCACATCCAGCCTGCCAAAGTCGCTGAGATAGATGGCCACAGTACCGATGGTGACAGCCGGTTGGCTGCCAGCCGACGATAGGTTGGTCTCGTTCTTGTTGACCCCTGGCAGTTTGGAGAACTTACGCCGCACGTTGGGTCGCATGAACATCGTGCTCGGCTTACCGCCGTCCTCGTAGGACATCTCAAGGGCGTCGTCAATGAAGTCCAGCGTCAGCGCACGAGCAGTACCCGCCGTGTGCTTGTCGCTGCCGTCACCGGTCGCTGGCGCACCCACGCCACCGCCGACCGAGGCATTGGAGATCCACGTGCCGAACGCCGACATGAGCCGAGGCTCAGGCGTCAGGTTGCGGACTTGGTCGCCCATGATGATGGTCTCAAGGTCACGCCGGATTTCCAACGCCTTGAGGATTTTCTGATACGCGGACTCGCGGCTACGACCGGCGGCATCCACCGCGTTCATCGTATCGGAGACGGTCCACGGCTTCGCCAGAATTTGGCAGATGTTGTGCCAACGGTCCGGCGCCTGGAGAGCCGAAGCGGCGAACTGGAAGCCTTCCTTCTCGGCGTTGTTGGCGTTCGGGTTTATCAGTTCTTGCACCAACCAATCGAACTGAATGTTGCTTACAGAACCCTTGGTGGACATGGTGTAGCCCGGAGTCTCATCCGGGTCGATGCGAGCAATAACGTTGTCCAGGTCTTCGCGAACGCCCTGCGTCCAACCAGGAACTACGCCTTCGTTTGTGCCAGTGGTTCCAACGACCCACGTGTTGGCAAGAGGATCAGCGCCGACAGGCATGGTGGATTACTCCTGATTCAAGAAATCCACGGCATCGTTGATGGTTCCAAATCGTTCGGGCATCTTGCGCTGGGCTCTTGCTGGCTGCTGGTCTCCACCCCGCGGCGCGGAGTTCTCCGGTTCACTCCCGGCTTTAACCCGCTTGCGTAATCGCTTGCGTGCGTGACTTTGTTGCATCCCTTGATACAACCCCGCCATGATGCCTGGATCAACGATGTCGTTGATTAGGTTAGGGTCAGTACCGTAGGTTTCTTGATAGTGTTCTTTCAGCGCATCGTAGACTCCGCGGTTCCAATTGGGGATGTAACCCCGCAACCGCTTGATGCCGTACCGTACTTCTTGAAGACGCGACTCTTGCATCCGCTTGTTGTACTGGTCCCGCCAACCGGCCTGCTGTTCCCGAGCGGCGTCGTGCACCTCCGCCAGTTGCTTCAGTATCTGCTTGGCCTCGGTGGGTAGCTGTTGCCAATACTGGTTGTAATGCGTCACCAGACCGGCCAGCTCATTCAATGCGACGTTCTGAAAGTCATCCGTCAATCTACCAACGGTTTCCATCTCTTTACGCAGACCGGTCAGCTCTTGCATGTCGGCTGTGTATTGAGACTGCATGTACCTTTCACCCAGGAGGTCGGACACGTTCAGCTCGTTGCCGTCTTTGTCCTTTACCACCAGCGCGGCAGCGTCCTCGTAATTGATAGGACCATCGTCGAGGGTGACATACCCTTCGCCGGGGTCCGGGGCCTTTTCCTCGTCTTCGGGCATTGGCTCGCCCGTGCCGTCGTCGGCAAGGTTGGGTTGGTCACTGGCTTGGTCACTACCCTTCAACTCCGGCGGCTGGCCTTCGTTGTCCGGCGTTTCGTTACCACTAACCAACTCACCCTCAGCGGGAGGAACTTGGCCTTCTTTCTGCTGGGATTGCGGGGCATTTGTCGCTGCGGTTCCCGCTACCGCGTCAATTGCCTCGGCGAGAGACAACGTAGTTTGTTCAGTCATCGTAGTAGAAAATCTCTCTTGGGTCTTCGTTTGATTCGAGCGTATCTTCTGCTAGCTGTTCGTAATAATTAAGCATACGATTTAGATAATAGCGCTCTAAGTTAAGAGCTTCCAGTCTTTCCCGTTGTTTTGTTGGGTGCAGACTGTCCATTGCCACCAGATTGGCGTCCAGCATCTGCTCTACGAATATTTGCAATAGCTTGGATTCGTGCAACGTCTTGATGACTTGCTGCCACTCTGGCGTCAGCTCTGTTTTTATCGATTTCTGCATCGAGTTCTTCCCGTTTTAGTTGTAGGTTGGCGCGAGCCTCCGCTCGGTTGGTATCCAGTTGCGACTCTTCCAAGATGAGCTTCATCTGATCAATCATGAGCTTCATCTGCTCGATATCGTAGTCGTTGCGGTTCTTCTCGGCGGCCGCTTGCGCCTTCATCTGCTCGGCTTGGGCGATTACGCTTTGTATCTGAAGCTGCGCTTGCTGAAGCTGTTCCGCCTGCTCCTGTTGCTGCCTCTCCATCTCTCGCTTCTGTTCCTGCTGTTCGAGGTAGGCCGGGTCCGTGGTGCTGGTCAAGAGCATGTGCGGGTCGTTGATGCCCTTGAGCTTCATCACGCGCTGGATGAGCGCCTCGCGGTTCTTGGGCATGTACTGGTCCCCAAGGCCGCTCTGTGGGTCCATGAACAGCGTGTGCATTGCGATTAGGTTGTCGCCTTGCTGCGCTCGCTCCTGTGGCGTCAGGGCCGAGGATACGTTGAAGATGATGGCGTTGCTGTTCAGATTGCCGGGAATGTACGTCACGGTCGCCTCGCCGTAACGATAAATGGGGTTGTCCTTGTCGTACATGGCACCGAGGTCGAGGATTGCTCGGTACATCGGAATGAGGCATTGGTGTAGCAGGACCTTGAAGTGTTGCGCCGGTCGACGCATCCCCGCGTTGGTCATGGCGTTGACCATATCGCGGCTGTTCTGCTTGGAGATGACGTCCTGGTTCTGGCCCCGAGCCGTAGCGGAGAATCCGCTACGCTTTTCCTTCTCTCCTTCCAGCATATCGATGACGTTGGCGGTCAGCGGCGAAATCTGAGGCACCTCGGCTTCGCGGATGGCTTGGCCGATATCACGGACGTTGTGGACCTCGTTGAAGCGTTCGTTGTAGAGCCGCTGCGGGTCTTCGAATAGCGCCTCGTTGGCGTACCGCGTCCGGTTGGTTGTCGAGATGGCGTGGTCGAGGATCGCTCGGCGAAGGTTCGTACTGTGGGCCTGCACTCCCTTGGTCGTGTCGGCATAGCTCAGGCCGATGGTCTTGTGGGAGACTCGGAGAGGCGTCCACCAGAAGTAGTAGTGCCGGTGGACCTGCTTGTAGTCGATCAGGCAGTTCTCGTCCCAACGAACCTGGTAGAGCCGCATCTCGTTCTTGCGCTCGAAATCGTTCACGATGAAGCTGTTGTAGAAACGACGAGTGTCCCGCCCAGACTGGTTGGTACCTATGTTTGCGTAGGTCAGCGCCGTGGTGTTGAGGTTCGAGATGGTATCTTGGTCGTTCAGGAAGTAGTAGGGCAGCTGGTCAATCTTGGCCTGCGGTATCCCCATCCGGCGCAGGTCGCCCTCGGTGGCGCCTACCTTCTCCGTCAGGAAGTCCGGGTTGAAGACGTCGGTCGCCATCTCGTGCATGTAGAAGTGGTCGGGCCGGACGAGGCGGAGCTTCACCCGAGGCGACTCCGACGTCTGTCGGTACTTGCCGAAGTATTGCTTGCCTTCGGGCGTGTCCTTGGAATCGATGGCCAGCAGGACGATATCGGGGCTGTCCACCAGGGTCGAGGCATCGTCCTCGCTCAACTCTTCGAAGGTGTACACCGCCTCGTTGTCTCGCTTCTCCCACTCCAGGTTGAAGACCCCGAGTTTATACATCGCGGCATCGAAGACGAAATCACCGAACAAAGCGACGCCGGGGTTACGACACAGGAAGTGGTCGTTCACGTATTGTTGCGCTGCAATACCCGAGACGCGCTGGGTGGCCCGGCGAGGCGTGAACTCTACCACGTCGTGGCCGCTGGTCAGCATCTCCACGAACAGAGCGCGTATTTCCTCCACGACATCGAGGACGTCGAGCGTGGCATGCTTGGAGCGACAAGGGATGGGCTTGGGACGACGACCGAGGTAGTAGTCGATGGCATCCGAGCGATCGATGTTGAGCTGAGTTATGAACGGCTCAGCGAAGGTGAACTGCTCTTGGGTAATGTCGAGAACATCCTGCTTGCTTTTGTATGGCATAGTTCATATGAACTCAGTAGTCAGGTTGAAGCGCGTCTAGAAACTGGTCTCGGTAGGAGCTATCTCGAACAGTTTCGAACGCACCGGAATAGGGTATGGATATCCGGTCTACGCTTCGGCTTGAATAACGCATAGCGGACACAACATCGTCGTTGATAGCGACAACCTTGCCCTTGTCATCGCGATGGTAGCTCAACATCTCTTTGCGTGTCTCGACGCAGTTTTCCATGACCTTCATCCTGCCGGTGTTGAGTTCATTGTTCATCGCTACCAGGCCAGGACTTAGGTAGATCGTCCCATCGTCGTTGGTGAACATGACCGTCATGTTCGCGTTGTTCTCGCGGTAGATGGTCGCGAGGGTCTTGCCCGAGCCTTTCTCGGCGGTGTTGCCGTCATGAGGATAGACGATGGGTATCTTCTCGCCGAAGCCGTTAATGGCAGCGGCATGAACCGGCGGCAGGGTATTGCGCGAGACGAACTCGTTGTAGATGTACTTGATGCGGGTCTCGGGGTCTTGCGCCGTCCAGACGCAAGCGAATCGGTGTTTGAGCCCGAAGTCGAGACCGGCGCAGACGCGCCAGTGGCCGGGGATCTCAAAGGGCTTGACCAGGTAATCGGAAGGGGAGGCGGTGAAGATGGGACCGGAGCCAAAGACCGGCAGCCCTTCCATCCGGAGCTGGCGCTCGTTATCCGGGTAGGCTTCCATCAACTGCTTTTTGATCTCAGGCGTAAGATGCGGTGAGTCATCCCACGTGACCTGTCGCATCCACTGTCCAGGCGAGGGCTTGTTCATCCAGTTCTGAAGAACCTTGGTCAAGCCCTTCTCCGGCGTGTAGCCGATGATCATCAACCCGCCTTTACCGCGGTTGCCCAAGGTCGTGCGGGTCAGTATCTGCGTGTAGGCCGGGTCCGGTGGCTGCTCATCGACAGCAGCAACATCGACGTTGGAGCCCATCAGCGGGTCGGTGCCCTGGGTATAGGACTTGAAGCTTATTACGGTCGCACCTCCGCTCTTGTGCTTCACTCGTATGTCCTTGCCGAGCTTGGGTGTCCCTTGGTCTCGGGTAACCTCGATGACTTCACTAGGCTTGATAAGCCCACCGGAGAAGCTCTGACGGCCTACCATGACACCGAAGAGCTTCTTCTGGAGCACGTCTCGCATCTGCTCGCCGGAAACGCCACAACACCAGATGACCGGTGGAAAGTTAAACGTGTGCCCTGGCCACCAGTCGGGGTAGTTGCCGGTGGCGTGAGCGGCTATCTCGAAGACGATGCCATCCGTCTTCCCCACGCGGTTACCCGCCATGACCAATCGCTGCTTACACTCCTTGCCAGCGGCGTAGAGGTCCAGCTGCCATGGGTAGGGCTGGAAGCGTTCAAAGCGATGAATCTTGATGACTTCTATCGCTTTGAGAAGCTTCTTGTAATCTTGTTGAGTCAGCGGCCGGTTCATATGAACTTTTAGTCCCCCAGGTCCAGTTCATCGAGCTTCATACCGTAGGATTCCACGGTCTGTTTGGCTTGCTCTATGCTCACTTCTTCCTCTACGACAACGGGGGCAGCGATACCGGCTTTACCCCAGTAGGTATCGGCGAACTGACGGTCGAGGGCGTGAAGCGTGACTCCGGCGTTCCCTTTGAACGTACCGCGGCCGGATTGATTGCGAAGCTCTTCAAAGAACATCAACTGAGCTTGAGCGCCTAGTTGATTCAAGTCGGCGAAGACGGCGCTGGTATTCGCGGCTGTCTCCCATTCGTGGTAGGGGATGCCCATGATGGCAGCGACAGCTTTGGGGCTGTGACCTTGGGCAAAGTAGAGCATGATTTCTTCATAGTTGCGGTCCATCCATCCGGGCGTGATTTCTTCGCTGGTCGTTTCGAAGAGTTTGCGCCGGCCACGAACGACAAGATTCTCTAGTTTTGCTCTGAAGCTCTCATCAGGTTTCCATTCACCGCCGGTATCTTTATTCTTTCTGCTATCATCTTCTTGTAACCGGACAATTTTGTTCGATTCATCGCTCATAGGAAGCTCGATATGTCCAATAATCTTGTGCAATTTACTATAGAACTTAATGATGCAGAGCGCAAACTCGCTGGAGTGTTGAAGCGTAAGTACGGAGGGAGCGTAGAGACCGTGCTACATACCGGTCTCTATGCCTTGGCACGAATGGATGGCGTGCCGGAAGATGCAATCGTCGAGATTCGAGCTAATCGTCTTGTGGAAAAAGAGGAACAACCGTCGAAGCCGGTGCGGCAGCGGCGGTCGAGGACTGCGAAGAAGTCGTCGGGTCAAACCCAAGATGCTGAGTCAAAGCCTGAACCGACAGATGAAGTACCCGAGTCTGTATAGTGCCTATGTACTGATACTGCGTATCTTTGGCCATGATGACTTTAACGTCTCGTCTCAAATTCTTGAGCACGCCGGCCTCAAGCAAGCTCTGTCGCACATTGCTGGTCTTATGCCCACCCCGTCGTAGCTGGTTGAAGAACGACTTCTGGCAAATGTAGAGGGCGTCGCCTTCCAGACGCCCCTTCAAGGCTTCTACCTTCAACGATAACGCGCATCTCATCATCAATCCCGTAGGAAATGGTCATGGTAAAATGCTGCGACCGTCCGGGTCATCGTTGAAGGTAGAAGC
>JAAUYL010054001.1_pt1 | contig 43110 bp, 20 predicted proteins | sample 7278011 | NCBI WGS metagenome assembly JAAUYL01 (sample SAMN14350225, study PRJNA611818) | marine sediment metagenome | isolation source: surface marine sediment (1.8m) | place: French Polynesia: Moorea | collected 2018-08
CTACTATTCCGACCAGAGAAATAGTTGATAATGAGACTCAAAATTCTCAGACTGTAGTTTTGACAAAATCAACAGAAAATAAATCTGAAGGGTTAGTAAATAAACAATTTAATCCCATCATTTCTCAAGGAAGTAATTTAATTAATAATGAAATTACTCAAAATCAACAGAAATTAACATCAACATCATTAATATTAGACAAATCAGATAACTTAGCTTTAACATCATTACCAGAAGATGAACCTGTAGAACCAGATAGCAATACCAAACCTACCCCAACAGAATCAGAACAATATACTCCCTCTCCATCACAACAAGCACAAACCTCTACAGAAGAAGGAGAACCTCTGGTGCTAGTAGCTGAAGTTGTAGTTATTGGAGTAGACGGAGAACTCGAAGATCAAGTTTACCAAGTCATTAGCACTCAACCAGGACGGACAACCACACGCTCTCAACTACAAAAAGACATTAACTCTATCTTTGCTACTGGTTTCTTCCGAAATGTGAAAGCAGTACCTGAAGATACTCCCCTAGGTGTAAGAATCACTTTTGAAGTCGAACCGAACCCTGTATTGAGTTCCGTAATAATAGAAGGTGCAGAAGTATTTCCTGAGAGTGAAACAGAGAGAATATTTAGCGAGCAATATGGTGAAACTCTAAACTTGAAAGTTTTTGAAGGAGGTGTCGAACAAGTCAACCAGTGGTATCAAGACAATGGTTATGTTCTCGGACAAGTTATCGGTGCGCCTGAAGTCGGTGATGATGGTACTGTCACCTTAGAAGTTGCAGAGGGAGAAATTAAAGATATTCAGGTGCGGTTCCTGAATTCAGACGGAGAAACAGTAGATGAAGAAGGTGAACCCATAGAAGGTCGTACCCGTGAATATATTATCACTAGAGAAATTGAGCTGAAACCAGGAGATATATTTCGGCGACAGACAGCAGAAAAAGATATTAGAAGAGTTTTTGGTTTAGGAATTTTTGAAGATGTGAGATTGGGGTTAGAACCATCACCAGACGATCCTAATACGGCAGTTGTAATTGTGAATATTGTAGAGAAGAGTACGGGTTCTCTAGCATTTGGTGGTGGGGTTAGTTCTGCAAGTGGGTTGTTTGGTACAGTGAGTTATCAACAGCAAAATATTGGTGGTAATAATCAAAAATTAGGTGGTGAGTTTCAGATCGGTGAACGATTAGTATTAGCAGATGTTAGTTTTACAGATCCTTGGGTCGGTGGAGACGATCATCGACTCTCTTACACGGTTAATGCTTTCAGACGGCGAGCTATTTCAGTAATTTTTGATTCTGATGATGAAAACGACCAGCGCGATGTCGATCTGCCTAATGGTGACAACCCACGGGTTATTCGTACAGGGGGTGGAGTTAGTTTCACTCGTCCGTTTATTCCTAACCCGTTTGTCGATCCAAAGTGGACTGCTTCTTTGGGATTAAAATATGAACGGGTAGAAATTCAGGATAGTGATGGTGATGTTGAACCCAGGGATGAATTAGGTAATAAATTAACTGCTGATGATTCTGGGGAAGACGATCTATTGACGATTCAATTTGGTATTGTCAACGACCGACGCAATAATCCCCGACAACCTACTTCTGGTAGTTTGCTCCGGTTTGGTACACAACAGTCTATTCCTATAGGTTCAGCAGAAATTGCTATGAATCGTTTGCGCGGTAATTTCAGTTATTTTATTCCAGTAAATTTTACAAGGTTTGCTGACGGACCTGAAGCTTTAGCTTTTAATATACAAGCAGGTCATATAATTGGAGACTTACCTCCTTATGAAGCTTTTCCTCTAGGTGGTACTAATACAGTCCGTGGATATGATGAGGGTTCGGTGGGAGCAGGTCGTACTTTTGTTTTGGGAACTGTTGAGTATCGCTTTCCTGTATTTAAGTTTCTTGGTGGTGCTTTATTTGTGGATGCTGCGACAGTATTTGATAGTCAAAGTTCTGTAATTGGTAACCCTGGAGGTGTGCGGGAGAAACCAGGAGATGGTATAGGTTATGGTGCTGGTATCCGGGTACAGTCTCCTCTTGGTCCGATTAGAATTGATTACGCTATTAATGATGAAGGTGATACTCGTTTCCACTTTGGTATTGGTGAGCGCTTCTAATAGCAGGCGTGATAAATGTTTGGGACAAATAGTTAGACTGCTTCTAGAAGTCTTCGAGTCAGAAGAAATAGGGTCTGCTGAATAGCTATTTTTGGGAAGAGAGGAGTCAGGAAGAATGGGGAATAAAGAGGAGGTAGAAAAAAAATTTCCAGAGATTTTTGACCCTAAGTCTAGTGAACCTATCCCACTATTCTTGAAACCCTTATATTCAGGTAATATAAAAATCGTGAAATCCCTAAAAATCATATTACAGCGCTTTGGTTGTGACGTGAGGTCATCAATCAGCAAAAGCGTTGTAATATCAAATCCGGTAGCATTGGTGTAATTAGATTAAAGAGGGTGGGGTGATGGGGTGATAGGGAGATGGGGAGATATAGAAAGATTTAGCAATAACTGAAGATGGAACATTTTTTTATACCGAACCCGAGCGGATTTGATATAATATCATCTCCGTTTAATTAGTTATCAAAAACTTTCTTCTCTTCCTCCCTCCTGAGTTCTGAGTTCTGAGTTCTGACTCCTTGATCCTTATTCATCAGTATTCAACCGGACATCATATAATACCTTATTTCTTTGGTCAAAACTCATATATTATACCAAGCGTGATAAATGTTTGCTACAAATGGCAGAAGTAATACCATTTCACAGAATTCAGAATTCAGAATTCAGAATTCAGAAGTTAGATTGGATAGGCTAAAAACTTTGACAACAGAAAGGTTTGAGGCAATTATTTGACATTTAAAGTTTGAAACTATTTGTGACATCTTTAAAGTGAATTGGTATAAGGAAGACCGAAGTAGGAGTAAATATTGAAGAAAAAAAGGGAAAATGATAGAGATAGCTTTCTCAAATGAATTGGAGAAGCTCTTTTTATAGCGGTTTTCCAAAATGTTGACTACAAAAATTCTGCCTCTCTTGGTCAGTATTCCCTCTCTTGGTCAGCATTCCCTTGCGTCTTACCGAATAATTAAGGTATAAAGTCTCTCCTTTAAAGGAAAAACAAGCGGTCGTTTCGGCTGTCGCCGACATGAATGCGCAGCATGATCTTAGGATGGGATGGCGTTTCGCTGCGCGACATGAAAAGCGTTCGCGGCTCTGCAAGAGCGGGAAACCTCGCCATATCCAATCTCCCCTTGAGAAGAAAAAATTTTCATGATTAGTCAATCCTCTCCTTTTCAAGGAGAGGTAATTGTTAATTATTAATTATTAATTGTTGAAGCACCCCGCGGGATATGACCGCTTGCGTAAGATGCACCCCGCGGGGTCGCACCGCTTCTGTTTTTTTCTGTTTTCTTCTCTTTTCTTTTCTTCTGTTTTCTTCTGTTTTCTTCTCTTCTCTTCTGCCCTCTGCATAAGTCCTTTAAGCCAAAATCTCTGTATTCTATGTTAATGAAAAGCGCTATAATAGCCAACGGCTGGAAATCAGGAGTTGGGTAAGCAAATATTTATCCAATTAGTATGGATGCTGTATTTCTATTTCTACTATTAGACATCTCCAGAAAAGAGGGAACAGGGAACAGGGGGGAGTAATTGATAATTTATGGATAGGAATTGATTTTATTTTTCATTTTTGGAGATGTCTATTTATCTGTCTCGCTCTTCACCTGCTGTAATATTGTCCTCATCTGTTTGATCTGACTGAGCAATAACTTCCCATGGCCCTTGTCGATCCAATTTTAATTGTTTTTGAGCAGTGAAATTACTCGTAATTGCTGGAATCATATTGAGTCCTGTTAATACAGAACTGACAAGAATGATTGAAACTATGTATTTAGACATTATTTAAAGATTGGTAACAGCGTGTATTCTCTTATTCACAATTCGTATTGAGAATCCGGAAATATACACATTTAGATGTTTGACATTACTAAATCCGGTTTTCCTACACAAGATGACAAATGGAAAACGCTGAGGGTTTGCGCACCGAAAACTCACTCATACCAAATCCCCATTGGTAAGAGGGTATTGAAAAAAGTTGAAGCTTTGCTGTACATGGAATTTGGGGATGGGACAAGCACCCTTTAATAACTGGATTTAGTATCAGAGATTACTTTTGATTTTTGCATGAGTGACTTTTGACTTGCACGTAGCGCTATATTAGAAGGGCCATCTACATCAAATCGTTTGGATAAATATTTGCGACAAATTTTTTTCTCTATTCCCTATTCCCTATTCCCTATTCCCTATTCCCTATTTCCTGTTGCTTTTTGCCTATCAACACAGCGCGTGTAACATTTTTGTATCGGTAGTCCTAAAATATGTAAGGATATTAGCTGGTACATTCCTTTCATTCTCAGGAGATAAGCTGCATCAAAGATTATGGTGGGAGACTTCTATTGGAAACCTGTTAATATCATGTCCCCTTAATTAGTGATAGAACTCCGTTCCGCTTACGCGTTACATATCGCGTTTCATATCGCGCAGTGAAAGCGTTAACGAAGTTGTGCGCCAGCTAAACAAAAAAACTTTCTCCTCCCTGTTCCCTGTTTCCTATTCCCTGTTTCCTATGGCCATTTATTTATAACTATTCACCTGGACATGATATAACTTCAGTTAGGGGCAGAAAAAAGCTCCTTTGTTTTAACAAGCGTCAAGTTGATTAGCTAGCTATACTTTGTAATTATCGCCTTTTAGAGATAGCAGTGCTATATTTGTAGCTAATGCTTTGACGAAGTTCCTGAAACTTAAAGTTGAATCTTGCTAATGGCAATATTTCCACCAAAGCAAACATCTACATCTGTTCCAGGAGCGCGATCGCGTTCTTCATATTTCCCTGCATAATAAAAATCTTCTCCTTCCTGATGATAAGCTACTGGCAATGGTTGGGTAGATGGTACGCAAAATACCATTTTTGGGTCTGGTGCTTCCGGTTCTAAATGGGGAAAATTTACATTCCAAAAAGTTCCTGGTTCAATGGAGCGGTTGAGTAAATCTGTTAATACTATTTTGGCTAAACGAGTTACTCTTGGCCAGTCCACAGGTTTTTTTCCTTGACGATATTGAGACAGGGCGATTCCTGGGATTCTATGAAATGCTGCTTCCCTTACTGCTGCTACTGTTCCAGATATGTAGATATCTACACCCATGTTACCTCCTGAGTTAATACCTGACAACACCCATTTGACATTTTTACTTATGTGTGTTATTGCGATTCTAGTACAATCTGCTGGTGTACCTGCGATGGCATACTCAACCTCAGACAGACGTTGCATATTAATTGGCCCGTTAGTAGTAACTTGATGCCCACAACCAGAGAATTGTCCCTGGGGAGCAACTATAATATTTTCGTCGAAAGATGGTAGAGGTAGATCGGCATTATTCACAGCTTCCCAAAGTGCTTTAATACCTGGAGCATTAATTCCATCATCATTAGTTAGAATAAATGTCATATTTCTTAATAATTTTAACTAGGCTAACATATATAACATAAAAAAAGATATATTTATGTACTATATAATACATCTTTTTCGATATCAAAAGTAATATTAATCGAATAATATTTATTGCCTGAAAACCTGAACTGATATTAATTGCAGACAATTTTATTAAAAAAAAAAGTAACGAGAGGAAAATCAATCTATGTTAAGTGGATTAGATGAAAAATAGTATTATGTTAAACTATTCATAAACTAAAGATAAAGAGTGAAAAATCAATGTATGTCACTACCTGCAGTTTTACACCCTGATATAGTTGAGTTTCTCCGAAAAGACGTAGAAAGTAATTTGCAAAAGAAAGTATGGGAATGTATTCAAAGACTGAAACAGCAAAAATTTAATAATGGATTGCGGGTAAAAAAACTAAAAGGAATAAACAAAAGAGTATGGGAAGCTAGAATTAATAGTGCTAGTCGCTTAATTTTTACCTACGATAAATCACAGCGACCAGAAACAGGAAAAGCGCAAGTTTATCTAGCGATTCAAGATATTTGTGTAGACCATGATGATGTATCTCGACGTGCTAAAGCAAGGCAAAAAAGCCCTGATTCTGAATGGTTAGAAACAGCAGAATTTGAAGTAATTGTAGAGACCAGAAATTTCAAAATTTATGATAATGATACAGATAAAAATATATCATATTCATCAGTAGAAAAAGCAAATATTGAAGTAGTAAAAGCTTTGGATTTGGAAACCAACTCAGATTTAACAGATGACGAATTGTTAGGAAATATTCAGTGGCGAGTATTAGAGTCAGAAACAGAATGGCAAAAAGCGATTATTGAGCAAAATACGGATTTACCCTTAAAGCTGACTCCAGAAGAATATAAATTGGCTAAACTGTCAGGAAATCTATTACTAAATGGCAGTGCTGGTACAGGAAAAACTACAGTAGCATTATATAGAATGCTCCAAAAAAAACAGTATAGCAATTTAGAAAAACGTTTATATATTGCTTATAACGATTTGCTAGTTAATAATGCTGAAGAACAATTTTATAAAATAGTTACCACCAATCGTCAATTAGAAAGAGAATCAAACAACTCAAATAATCAAGTAGTTTTTGAGTTTAAAAATCTCCATAAACTATGTTTAGAAATCCTCAAAAATCATCAAAAAATATATTATCCGCAAGATGAAGTAAACTATCAAGTTTTTTCAGAAATGTACAAAGCACATCCTGGGAAAAAACAATATCCAACAACTTTAGTATGGGAAGAAATTAGAGGTATAATTAAAGGCAAACAGTTAGCAACTACAGAAGATATTTTATCTGAGAAAGAATATGAAAAAATAAGTAAAAATAGCATTATGTTAATGCCTAATAAACATCGAAGAGAAATATATAAAATCGCAGAATGGTATCAAAAAAAGCTCCAAAAAGAAAAATTATATGATGAAATAGATTTAGTCAGACAAGTGTTGAAATTGCTGAAAAATAATTCTAGAAAAAAATATGATTTAATTGTTTGTGACGAAGTACAAGACCTGACAGAAATACAACTAGAGTTGTTATTTAATTTAATTGCTCCGAGTGGAAATTTATTTTTTGCTGGAGATTCTTATCAAATGATTAGTCCTAGTGATTTTCGATGGGAAACACTAAAAGATAAATTTTATCCCCACAGAAAAGTAGATCAACAAACTTTGAAATTTAACTTCCGCAGTGTAGGAAGCTTAGTAAAATTAGCGAACCAACTGCTAAAATTGCGTTCTAGATACTTAGCAGAATCTACAGGATATTATTCAAGGACTAATAGTATTTATGGTCAACTAGCTAGATTAATTTCAGGAGATAATCAAACATTAGTAAAAATCTTAAAGGAAACATCCCTATGTCCTGGTGATGCTATTTTAGTGAGACAAGAATCAGATAAAGAAAAAATTAGAGCCGAATTAAATTCGAGTTTTGTTTTTACAATTGAAGAAATAAAAGGATTAGAATTCGATACAGTTTTTATCGTAGATTTTTTTCAGCCACAAGCAAAACTTTGGGGTAAAGCAATACGAGGTGGGGTACTAAAAGAAAAAGAAAAACCACAACTGCAACTAGAATTAAACTTACTTTATGTAGCAATTACCCGTGCCAGCAGAATATTAAATATTTGGGAATCAACGCCTAGTAAGCTTTGGCAAGAACCAGAATTAATAGGTTTATTTCAGTCAATAATTCCCGAATTAGTAAGAAGCGACCGTATAGAACCTAGCCCAGAAACATGGCGTAAACAAGGACAATATTATCTAAAAGCTGAGTTTTATCAACAAGCACAAGAATGCTTTATTAAATCTGGCGATGTAATTTTAGAAAAACAAGCTCAAGGCAAATTATTAATTCAAAAACAAGCTTATAATGAAGCAGCAGAAATTTTTGTTGAATTAAAAGAATGGCAAGATGCAGCACTGTTATTTGAAAAAGTAGAAAAATGGCAACAAGCAGCAAAATATTGGGCAAAGATTGGAGAATATAATAAGCAAAAAATTTGTGAAGCTTCTCAACTAGAAGCAAGCCTAAAATGGTCAGAAGCAGCTAAAAAATGGGAAGAAATTGCAGATTTTACTAATGCTAAACGGTGCTGGATGAATATTCCTGAAAAAAAAGCAGAATACCGCGCCATTGAATTTGAAAAGAAGAAACAATGGCTGAAAGCAGCTACTGAATACGACTTAGCAAAAATGCCTCAGAAAGCAGCATTTTGCAGAGCTAGAGAATTTGAAAAGAAAAAAAAATGGGAAGAATCTATTACCCAATATGAAATAGCTGGTATGCTGGAAAAAGCTGAAAAATGTCGCCAGCAAGGAGCAGATGCACTGCATCACCGCGGATTAATCAAACTACAAAAAAGAGATAATACTGGCGCTCTAGAAGACTATAATCTCGCCATACTTCTAGAGCCGAATAATCATCAATTTTATCATAATAGAGGCATTGCAATTGCCCAAATGGGAAACTTAAAAGAAGCTATAAAAAATTTCCAAAAAGCATTAGAACTCGATCCAAAAGACCTTCAAACCTATCATAATTTAGGAGCAGTTTATGTAGAATTAGGAGAATTCAATCAGGCTATAGAGCTTTTTTCTCAAGCTCTGAAATTAAATGTTGAAGATTCTCAAATCTACCAAAACTTAGGAGTAGTTCGTTTTAAAGCAGGAGATCGGCAAGGAGCTATAGCAGATTACAATCAAGCCATAAAACTTAATCCCAATAAAGCAGAAGCTTACTATAATCGGGGTATTGCTCATCGTTTCTTTGGAAATAACCAAGATGCAATTAATGACTTTACAAAAGTATTACAACTCAATCCTAGAGTTGTAGATGCTTATACCCAGCGAGGTATTATCAGGTTTGAGATGAAAGATATACAAGGAGCGACTGCCGATTTCAATGAAGCCATAAAACTTAATCCTAAACATCCTGAAGCTATCTACAACCGAGCTGTAATTCGTCGTCTGAGTAAAGATAACCAAGGTTCACTAGCTGATTTTAATCAAGTCATAAAGATTCATTCTAACTATATGGATGCTTACATAAAACGAGGTATAGTTCGTTTCGATCTTGGAGATCATCGCGGCGCCCTAGAAGACTTAGACCACGCCGTAAAACTTCAACCCCAAAATGCAGACGCTTATTACCACCGAGCTAATACTAAACGCAGTCTGGGAGATTTTTCCGGTGCGATCGTTGATTTTGAGAACGCTATAAATTGTAACCCTCAATATCATCAAGCTTATAATGATATGGGTATTGTGCGCCTCAGAACAGGAGATATTCCAGGGGCAATGAAAAACTTTGAAACAGCTATACAAATCAAGCCCAAGTATGCTGAAGGTCATAACAACCGAGGTTTTACGAAGTTTAGACTAGGAGATATTTCAGGAGCAATGAAAGACTTTGAAACAGCTATAGAAATTAATCCCAACTACGCCGAAGCATATAATAATCTGGGAAATTCTCGCTTTCAAACAGGAGACTTTCAGGCAGCAATGAGTGACTTTGGCCAAACTCTACGCATTCATCCCAAATACGTTCCTGCTTATAATAATAGAGGTTTGGCGCGTTTGAAATTAGGAGATTTTTCTGGAGCGATCGCTGATTGCCATGAAGCGCTAAAAATTAATCCTAACTATGCTTTAGCTCACTATAATTTAGGCTTAATTCACACTGAGATGGGAGATTTGGAGGAAGCTATTGTAGACTACAACGAAGTATTACAACTGTATCCGAGAAAAATTGACGCTTATATCAACCGAGGGCTAATTTATTTGAAGTTAAAAAACTATACCCAAGCTATTAAGGATCAAACCAGTGCTTTGAGTATTAATCCTAATCTTCCTCACGTTTATTCTTTTCGTAGCGAAGGATATATTAAATTAGGAAAATTAAAAGCAGCTCTTGATGATTTACACAAAGCAGCAGAAATTTACCAGCAACAAGGAAAGCAAGAAGAATACAAAAAGGTGATCGGTGTAATTGAGAAGATAGGAGAATAATAGGAGTCAGGAGTCAGGATTCAGGAGTCAGGAGTCAGGAGGGGAGTCTATATTGTAGGGGTGAATAGCTATTCGCACCTACCCATTGTATGATAACCGACAGAATTATATTATTCAGAAGCTAACGGATTTGAGCTGATAGCTTCATTGAAGCATGAAACCCAGCTGACGAGACTTGTTAGCAGTAGGTTTTACTGTCTGCAGTAATTATTTTTGCACAACGTAGCCACATCTACATGAGGCCACAGAATCAAATTACCACTAACATCTTTAGATAAATTCAAAATCAATTGTTTGAGAATATTGCAATTGCAAATTTTTCTTCTCGTTGATATTCTCAATCCAGAAAGTCGATTTAAATTTGGGCATTTGAAAAGCTCCTACGGCATCACCCGATTGATTCAAGTCAGGAACAGTAACGATTGCACCCCCTGAATTATCAGTCGATAACTCAAGTACCATAGCATTCCCTTTGATTACCTCTTTGTCAAGTACATCGTTGGGGTTTATCACACTAAAGAAATCCCTAATTCATGATCAAGCTGATCATAAGGTTTATTGTAATCCTTTCTACTTTCCAACTCAGCTACAGGTAAACCACCGATTTTCTTAATTTCTTGTAAATGCTGAAGTTCACCTTTCCCCATTGCTAATACCATAACACCATTAGGAAGAGAGAATATACGTGCTACTTTATCTGTGGTTCCTTCCTTTCCTAAAAACACCAATGTTCCATTCTCATCATGAAATGGTTTCATGCCTTCTGCATCTCTGCTGCAATCAGGAAGGGAAGCACTTGGTTTCCAATTCTCAAAAAGAAAAACTTTTTGGACATAGGGAAGCGCATCCACTACAATATTTTCTGGGAAGAGTTTGTTAGTAATCTTAAAGGATTTATTGAACTCTAAAATCTCGCAGTAAGGTGCAGTCTTAATGCAAAAATTTTCTTTGCCTGTTTCTAATACGCATTGAGGATCTGGATCTGTACTTGATGATTCCTTCTCAATCGGTAGAACAACAAGGTTCCAACCCTTACCATACCACTTGCCTTCTAAATCAGTGAGTGGGCTAAAACGATCAGTCACATTGTTTCCGACTACAGTTTCTTCGGGAGCTTGATACTCTTGGGCATCAGCATAGACAGGAGTAGCTATCAATATGCTCATCAAAGCAACTAGCGCAATTGCAATAATTGCTAGCTTCTTCATTTTTTCTACCTCTCATGGTTGGACAAGTTTACTTTAAACAACCTCGTTTTTATTGTCAACCCAAAATAAATAATTATATCGCAAAAATGGCAATAATAAAGTATTTTGTTATACTATTTTTTTTTGAAAAAAGTTGGTATAAGACAAACTGAATTCTCTACTGAATCCCCTACTCAACTCCCGATTGGTATTATTGACTCAATAATGCAATAATATTTCGGCACTATGAGCGATAATCTTGTTCTGTTATGCCTGAAATGCCCCAATTTCCTGAAGCTCTTGCCGAAGCTCTCAATAATTTCCCGAAGCTCAATTTAGACCTACCCGACCCAGAAGATGAAGAAATTCCCGACTCTGAGTTTGAAAATGTAGTAGACACAGCATGGAAAGTTTGCGATCGCTTTGACCTCCAGACCGAAATTTGGCGAGGCCGTATCCTCAGAATCATTAGAGACCGAGAAAAAAAAGGAGGCGATGGGCGGGGTAGCGGATTCCTAAATTGGCTCAAAGAAAGAGAAATTAATAAGAGCCAAGCTTATGCCTTAATAGAATTGGCCAATAGTGCTGATACTTTAATAGATGAAGGACATCTGGACCCAGACTCCATTAATAACTTTAGCAAAAGAGCCTTTGTCGAAACGGCCAAATCTCCCACAGAAGTCCAACAAATGGTTACAGATGCAGCCAAAAAAGGCGATCGAATCACCAGACGAGAAGTTAAGCAACTAGCAGACGAATGGACTGCCGTTAGTTCAGATTTGCTTCCAGACGAAATTAGAGCCAAGGCCACCTCCGGTTCCATGCCACCACGTTATTTAGCTCCCCTAGTCCGGGAAATGGAAAAATTACCAGAATCTCATTTAAGCGCAATTCAAGAGGAAATAGTCCAAACTCCAGAGTTAGATACCGTCAAGCAACTAACCTCAGATGCTCGTAACCTATCCAAATATCTTGATGCTGCAGCCAAAGTTCAAGCATTGAATGAATCATCATTAGATATGGAAATGGTATTAGAAGAAGCCTTAAGATTGGAATGTCTCAATATAGTTTCTGACCTAGTAAAACAGTCTGCTCAATTAGAGACAACAATGGCTAAACTTTATAGTAGCTGGAAGCGAGTAGGTAATCTCTCAGAACGGTTATTTGTTGATACTGGCGCTAGTACACCTCATCTACGACACTTATTAGGGTGTCTCGACAAACTTTCAAGTAATGTCATTGAAATGAGCTTAAATGACCTCAATAACCAAACAATTCGTTTACAAATCCTCTCGGATGGTGATTAATTATGGTTTGATGAAAAAGTCTTATGGATTATATCAAATCCTGTTAAACAGTTATAGATTGGTTAAGTCGTAATTGAGTCAGGAGTCAGGAGGATAGAGAATTACAAAGATTTAGTCGTTATGACGATTAGACGATTTTTTGGCGTTGGTAATTAGTAAGATGATTTTTTAGCAGGGGTGATACCCATTACTTACTCTGGTTAAACATTTAGAGTTATCACAAGGGGATTAGTCTGAAAGTTTCATCTCTTGATTTACCAACGCCGATTTTTTTATGTCCAATTCCCCCGGATTTGACATTAGGCTAGAACTCAGAACTCAGGAGTTAGGGTAATTATCGTTTCTTATACCAATTTTAAAAATTGCTGCTATGGCAAAACCTATATTTGGCAAGGATTTTCATCCACTCATTTGTAACATTCTTTGATTAAATCCGTATTACAGAGGATGTAGTCGGAATAATTGTCCGTCAATTATTCCGCCGTTGTCTGCTCAAAATCCTCACCTGTGTGAGCTTAAGGGAGCAAAAACCTTGCACTTTTTTCCTAAACGCAAAGGCTTTAGCCTTTACATATAAATGCTTTTAGATTTAATCAGCAAGCCCTAATTAGCATTCAGCATTCAGCATTCAGCGGTCGGCTTTCAGCTTTTTTTCCTTTCCTTAGGAATGCTGGCTCTTGTATAGGAGCTTTTCATGTCGCGCAGCATTTCATATCGGCGACAGCCGTTTTGCTCTGCGACATATAAAGCAAAGCTTTGCGAAGCGCAAAAACCCAAACAGGTATTTGCTGAATGCTGATAGCTGAATGCTGATTGCTTTGTACCTAAATTAAATCAGGTGTATTCTCATCAAAATCATCATAACCATCATAAGCATCATCACTATCATCATCATCATCTATTAAGTCATCCTCTAGGTCATTAGGGAAATTAGAGTCAAAATTATCAGGTGGGAAATCTGAATCAAAATTACCAGGCGGGAAATCTGAATCATCTAAAACTGACCCAGGCTTATCTTTAACCGGAGAAAACTCAGACATACTATCATCAATAAATTGACTTTCATTTTGAGGTATGCTTTGAGAATCTGCCAAATTCTGATTCATAGATGGCAAATTTAGACTACTTTCTAATTCTAATGAACGCGCTGTCTGATCGTCTAAAACCACACTCTGCAAATCATCTTCCTCAAACATATCCATATCATCATCCCAACTCTGTTCCAAACGATTAATCTCTGCACTTAGGGCATCTTCATAAGCATTAAACCCAGTACCAGCAGGAATCAATCGCCCAATAATCACATTCTCCTTCAATCCCCTTAACCAATCAGACTTACCCTCAATCGCAGCCTCCGTCAACACCCGTGTAGTCTCTTGGAAACTAGCTGCTGAAATAAAGCTATCTGTATTCAGCGATGCTTTTGTAATCCCCAACAACATTGGTGTATATTGAGCAGTTGCCCCACCTGTAATAGACATCGCCTCATTAACCTGTTCCACCTGTCGCAACTCTATCAACTCCCCAGGCAACATAGTAGTATCACCACCATCATCAATCCTCACCTTAGCTGTCATCTGACGCACAATTACTTCAATATGCTTATCAGAAATATCTATACCCTGAGACTGATAAACTGCCTGCACCTGATTTACCAAGAACTTCTGACAAGCCTCAAAACTCCTCAGACAAGCCTCATAAACGCTTTCATGTTCGCGGTAATAGTTGAAGAAAGTCTCCAGAATTTCATGTGGATTTTGAGGTCCATCGGTCAGAGGTTCCCCCACCTCAACATTTTGTCCATCAGGAACAATCACATTTTGCCCATGACCTAGAGGATAATCTGTAATTGTTCCATCACTGGAGACCACGCTCACCTCAACAGTATCATCATTAACATTAACATTAACCTGAGCTTGACCAGGATACTTGACTAAAATGCAAGACTCTTTTGGTTTGCGTGCCTCCAATAACTCTTCAATTCGAGGTAAACCCTGAATAATATCCCCAGTCTTAGTCCGTTCAAACACCAGCAGTACCAAACTATCCCCCCGTTGCACCAAATCTCCATCCATAGTCAGCAAGACAGCACCCGTAGAAACACGATAAGGTCTGCCTTTGCGTAAGATTACCTGATAACCTTCACTACCATTTTCCAAAAGTGTTTTCTCAACTTGAGATACCATACCAGAGTTTTGAATAACTGTTCCGGGAGCAATTTCAGTACCAGCAACTAACAAATCTCCTGCTGCTACAGACGGTAAAGTATTAACTGGTATTTTAATTAAATCCGCTTCTCGGACTATCAAAACACGACGAATAGCTTCCGAACCCTCTCGGATACCCCTTACCTCACCAGATTTCTTAGATAAAATCTCTGTGCGAGCCACCACAGCTCCAGCTTCGATCGTATCTCCATCTTTAACTAATAAGCGGGTACTCGTACTACCATGAGTTGTATCTGCTACCACATCCCGGCGAATGACTAAAGACTCCAGAATCACCAACTGCAAACGCATTACCCCCTCTTCCTCTGAGTCTGGTGATAACTCAATATCAGCAGCCAATTGAGGAGCTTCTTCACCAATTTCTAATACTAACTGGGTTCGCAGCAATTCTATAGCTTCTACGGATTTAACTCGTTCCCCATCTTTAAAGGGAATTCGTTGTACTGCTCGTAACTCAATGGAAGAATTAATTGATTTCTGAGAAGGTACACCAGGTTCATCAGGTACATGAAATTCAGTTACAGGTCGCAATAATAATCCAGGACCCTCTGGCGTTTCTATATATTCAATGTACTTTAACTCAGATGTTACTAACCCTGGAATTACTTCCTGTCCTGGTGTAGCAATTTGACCATCCATCAGAGTTAAATCCCCTAAATCTGTTTGATAGTCGCCACTATGTAGTTCTCCAGGCTTAATTACAACTTCTCTGAGAATATCATTTTTCTGGTGTACCTCTGCGACTCCATTAGACTGACAGAAAATATCCTTAACTATTTCTGTACCAGCTTCCACATATTGACCGTCTTCTACCAAGAGCAGAGAAATATCTTTATTAACTTCATGGCATTCTTCAGGAATCCATAGCAATGTACCACCTTTTGTTACTTCGTAGCCTTGTTTAGCTTTACCACGTTTGAGAACTTCTACTCCAGCATATTTAATAATCCCACCTGTAGAAGTTTGATAATTTTCGTCTAAAAGTTCAGCGATTACTTCGTGGTTGCCAACCTTACTACCAGGAGTCACTTTTAGGGCAAACCTTTGATTATCTTGAGTCTCAATTATATACTGCTCACGGTTACCAATACTTTCCATCCGAACTTTTGCCTGGTCTAGTCGCACGCTTGCAGTAATGACTTCAATCTCACGAGGCAAATTATGATGTGCTTCGGTAGGTACTGGCAGTTTCGTAGTCATTAACTCTTCTGATTCATCTACTATTGATTCTTGAGCTTCTCCCGCCAAAACATTTATACCTGGTTGGTCTGTAGCACTGTACAAAGCAGAATCAGGTATCCTTACCACACCACCATGTTCAGTTACCAATTTAGTTTCAGCAATTACACTGTTAAGATTAATCTTAGTCCCATTTTTTACCATTGGTTCTGCACCTGGTGGCAGATTATATACTTCTCCTGCTAATATCCATATAAGACCACCTCTTTGAGCGATGCGAGTCGTCGATCCTTGTTTGTCTACCTTTTCTTCTTGCACCACCTGAGCAAACTTAAGCTCTCCTGCAAGATCTGAGGCGACTTCTTTGGTTACTTTCTCAGTTGTTTTTCTGACCTGACCTGCTTTTTGTACTTCAGCTAAAACTGTTCCTGCTGATACCTGCTGGTCATTTTGGACCATTAAAATAGAACCTTGAGCGATGGGTACACTTTCTTTACGAGCATCATAACCTACTACGATCAGGTCAAAATTATTCTCTGCAATCATCGCCTCATCCCCATGACGAGTCCGGAATGACCTCGTGCGCACATTAGATGGATACTTGACTACACCTGGAAACGGCGCTACAAATTGGCGAGCAACTTCCCCTGTAAATACACCTCCAGTATGGAATGTCCGCATAGTTAATTGCGTACCTGGTTCCCCGATCGACTGAGCAGCAATAATCCCAATAGCTTCTCCCATGTCAACCATATGACCGTGAGCAAGACTCCACCCATAACAACTTTGACAGACAGAACGCGGTGATTCACAAGTTAAAGGCGAGCGCACAAAGACCTCTTCTACACCTGCCTTACCTATTGCCTTAGCCAAGTCCTCTGTAAACACTTGATTCCTCACTGCCTGAATATCACCACTACTAACAATTTCTCCTGTTTGTGGATGTTTGATATCAGCAGCAATAACTCTACCTAACAGTCTATCTTTTACCGGAATCAAAACGCGATCGCCATCTTTCATACTTGTAACTGTCACCCCTCGCTTGGTGCCACAATCTGCTTCCCTAACTATTACATCCTGAGAAACATCAACCAAACGACGAGTCAAATAACCAGAGTCAGCAGTTCTCAATGCTGTATCAACCAAACCTTTCCGCGCACCATAGGAAGATATAATATACTCTGTTACAGTTAAACCCTCCCGGAAATTCGTCTTAATTGGCAAGTCAATAATTTCCCCCTGTGGATCTGCCATCAAGCCGCGCATCCCTACCAACTGACGCACCTGGGAAATATTACCCCGCGCTCCAGAAAATGCCATCATATAAACTGAGTTCAGAGGGTCAGTTGCTCGAAAGTTACGAACTACTTCATCTTTAAGATTTTCACTGGTACTATTCCAAGTATCGATTACTTTTTGAAAGCGTTCTACTTCAGTAATTTTTCCTTTAGTATAACGGTCAGTTGTATTGCGGATTTCTTGCTCTGCTGCATCTAAAAGTTGTCGTTTAGAAGGAGGTATTTGTAAGTCATCTACACTAATAGAAACTCCGGCTTTTGTAGCATAACGGAATCCTAAATCTTTCAGCTTATTTGCCATCTGTGCAGTTCTTGCTGTACCGTAATTATCAAAAGACCAAGAAATTAGCTTTTTCAGTTGACCTTTATTAATAACTCTATTATGGAAAATCATAATTAATGGATAATGTATAATGGATAATGGATAATTAATAATTGATAATTAGAAATATAGCAGTCCTAGTTTTACTGGTGTCATAAATCTTGCAACATAAGCGCAGATTACTATACTTTTCATTATTAATTATTAATTATTAATTATTTAGAGGACACTTTGAATTGTTTGATTGAGAATTATACGACCAGGCGTTGTCACCACAAACTGTGTAGTCACTACTCCATTTATCTCCCGAACTTGACGAGATTTAATATAAACCTTCTTGGTATCTCCATCCTGACTATAATGGATTCGATAAAGATGATAACCCTTCATCACCTCCCCATCTTCTAGAGTTACCTCTGATTTTAACTCTCCCAAATTATCAGGTAATATCTTACTATCCAATGGCATCCAATAAGTCTTAACCACTACCTCATCAGATATTTGTTGTATATCAGGAGGCATTTCTTCTGGTTTATCAGTTTCAATCTCCACGTCAGGAGCTAACCTCAAATATATATAAGTATGTAATTCTAGCTTACCTTGTTCATAAGCTAAAACTACATCATCAAGGTTAGCAAAATAAAGTTCTTTTCCACTTTGCAGTTTATGGTTTTCTGCTGTCAGATAATAACAACCCAATACCATATCTTGAGAAGGCGTAATAATCGGACGACCGGTTGCCGGAGACAAAACATTATTCGATGCCAACATCAATAACCTTGCCTCTGCTTGCGACTCCAGAGACAGTGGCACATGAACCGCCATTTGGTCACCATCAAAGTCAGCATTAAACGCCGGACAGACTAAAGGATGCAACTGAATTGCTCGACCTTCTACCAAAATAGGTTCAAAAGCTTGAATCCCTAATCTATGCAAAGTTGGAGCGCGGTTCAACATTACAGGATGACCATCTATCACTTCCTCTAACACATCCCACACATTCGGGTCTCCCCTTTGAATCAGTTTTTTGGCAGCTTTGATATTATTAACTAACCCCTGACGAATTAAGCGATGAATCACAAAGGGTTGAAACAACTCAATTGCCATTTCTCGTGGTAAACCACATTGATTAATGGCTAAATTCGGTCCGACAACAATTACTGAACGCCCTGAATAATCAACCCGTTTACCTAACAAGTTTTGCCGGAAACGACCCTGTTTTCCTTCGATAATATCGCTCAAAGATTTCAGAGGTCTGTTATTTGCACCTACAACAGTTCGACCCCGACGACCATTATCAATCAAAGCATCAACCGCTTCTTGCAACATTCGTTTTTCGTTGCGGATAATAATCTCCGGTGCTAATATTTCCTGCAATCTTGCCAAACGATTATTTCGATTAATTACTCGTCTATAGAGGTCATTCAAATCACTTGTAGCAAACCTTCCCCCATCTAACTGCACCATCGGACGCAGATCGGGAGGAATAACTGGGATTGCATCCAAAACCATCCATTCTGGTCTTGAACCTGTAGCAATAAAGTTGTCAATTACTCGCAAACGCTTGATTAACTTTGCTCGTTTTTGCCCTTTGGAATTAGCAATTTCTTCCCGTAGTTTTTCTGCTTCTGCTTCTAGCTCGAGGTTTGCCAATAAAGTCTGTAAAGCTTCAGCACCAATACCAACGTCAACTCCTACTATTTCTGAATCTTCACTATAAATTTGGTCTTCAATTTCTAGCCAAACATCTTCTGCTAACAGTTGTTTATAACTTAAACTTTCGTGATTTCCTGGTTCCAATACAACATAAGCGTTGAAGTAAACAATTTGCTCCACATCCCGCAATGGCATATCTAACAAAATTGCCATATAACTCGGAATACCCTTGAGATACCAAACATGAGTTACTGGTGCTGCTAATTTAATATGTCCCATGCGGTGACGGCGGACCCGTGACTCAGTTACTTCGACTCCACATCTTTCACAAACAATACCCCGATGTCGAACTCTTTTATATTTTCCACAATGACATTCCCAATCTTTCGCCGGACCAAAAATACGCTCGCAAAACAACCCATCCATTTCTGGTTTGAGAGTCCGGTAATTAATTGTTTCTGGTTTAGTTACTTCTCCTACGACAGTACCATTTGGCAGAGTTCTTTCTCCCCAAGCACGAATTCTGTCTGGAGAAGCTAACCCAATTTTGACGTAATCAAATCTTTGTTCAAGTTTTGGCATCGGTAATAATGAATAATGAATAATGGATAATGGATAATTGATAATTGATAATTGATAATTGATAATTAATAATTAATAATGGGCAATTAATAATCAACAATCAATAATGAATAATAAAAATTATCTCTAATTATTAATTGAAAACTATCTCTAATTATTGGTAGTCCTAAATATGTAATGATGTTACAGAAGGTAGACTAGAAAAATCATTACTTGTTTACCACTACCTAATTATTAATTATTAACTATTAACTATTAATTATTCCTCGTTTCCTTCGCTCGATAATGATTCATATACAGGACGAGATGGTGTTCGCTTGCCTGGTATATCTGCCATTAAATCAACCTCCACATCCTGAGTAGTACCATCATCCATAGTTTCTACTTTGTGAGCGGCAATATCCAAACATAGAGACTGTAACTCTCGCATCAACACCTTGAAAGATTCAGGAGTACCAGGTCGTGGAATTGCTTTTCCTTTCACAATTGCATTCAACGCCTCATTGCGACCCTGCATATCATCGGATTTCACAGTCAACAACTCTTGCAAAGTATAAGCAGCACCAAAAGCTTCTAATGCCCATACTTCCATTTCTCCAAAGCGCTGACCACCTTGTTGCGCCTTACCACCCAAAGGCTGCTGTGTTACCAAAGAATAAGGTCCTGTAGAACGAGCATGAATCTTATCATCAACTAAGTGAACCAGTTTCAACATATAAGCAACTCCCACAGTCACGGGACGGTCAAATCTTTCGCCTGTCCGCCCATCATAAACCCAAAGTTTCCCTGGATGGTTCTCATCAAACGCCCAATCATTACCAGAAGTATCCCTGGCTAACTGTAACATTCGATGCACTGTTTCCCTTGACTTTTCTGCACCGTGCATCTCATCAAACGGCACACACTTAAACCGCACACTTAAAATTTCACCAGCCCATCCTAACAAGCACTCAAAAATCTGCCCTACATTCATCCGCGAAGGTACACCCAATGGATTTAAAACTACATCTAAAGGAGTACCATCGGGCAAATAAGGCATATCCTCAATGGGTAAAATTCGTGAAATAATACCCTTATTTCCATGTCGCCCCGCTACTTTATCTCCTACCTGAATCTTCCGCTTCTGAGCTACATAAACCCTGACCACCATATTTGCTCCTGGTGGCAACTCATCTCCTTTTTCTCTGGTAAATACTCGGACATCAACAATACGACCTTTTTCACCATTGGGAACTCGTAGAGAATTATCTCGTACATCCCTTGCTTTCTCACCAAAAATTGCCCGCAACAACTTTTCCTCTGGTGGTTGGTCAGACTCTCCCTTGGGCGTGACTTTTCCTACAAGAATATCCCCAGATGTTACCCAGGCACCAACCCGGATAATTCCCTGTTCGTCCAAGTTTCGCAGACCGTCTTCCCCTACATTAGGAATTTCCCTCGTAATTTCTTCTGGTCCTAATTTTGTCTGTCGAGCTTCAATTTCAAACTTTTCAATATGAATAGATGTATAAACATCATCATATACTAAGCGCTCACTAATCAGAATTGCATCCTCATAATTATAACCTTCCCAAGGCATATAAGCTACCAAAACATTTTGCCCTAAAGCCAACTCAGCACCTTCAGTGGAGGAACCATCAGCTAATACTTGACCCGCTATTACTTGGTCTCCTTCATAAACTAGAGGTCTTTGATTTAAGCAGGTATCTTGGTTTGACCGTTGATATTTACATAGTGGGTAATCTGTTTCATTACCCTCTTTATCAATCACAGATATCTTGGTTGAGTCTACATAGCTAACTTCTCCATCCGTCCGAGTAACAACTACCATACCAGAGTCGCGGGCGGCTTGAGCTTCTAGACCTGTTCCAACTAGGGGTCTGTCTGGATTTAACAATGGCACTGCTTGTCGTTGCATATTGGAACCCATCAACGCGCGGTTAGCATCATCATGTTCCAAAAACGGAATTAATGATGTGGCCACTGAAACAACCTGCACTGGGGAAACTGCTACATAGTCTACTTGTTGGGGACTGGTAGTGGTAAAGTCTTGTCGGTAACGTACTGGTACAACATCCCCCAAAATCTTCCCTTCGGCATCAGTCATAATATCCCCTGGCGCCACCCGCAAATCATCTTCTGCATCTGCTGTCATGTATATTGGCGTGCGATCGCGCAGTACCCGACCATTTTCTACTGGATAATAGGGCGTTTCTATGAATCCATAAGCGTTAACTTTAGCATGGTTAGCTAGAGAGCCAATTAATCCAGCGTTCGGGCCTTCTGGTGTTTCAATTGGACAAATCCGGCCATAGTGGGAAGGATGGATATCTCGGACAGCAAATCCAGCTCTTTCTCTAGTTAATCCTCCAGGTCCCAAGGCTGATATGCGTCGTTTGTGGGTCAGCTCTGCCAATGGGTTTGTTTGGTCCATAAATTGGGACAACTGGGATGAACCAAAGAATTCTTTGATAGCTGCTACTAATGGTTTTGGGTTAACCAGTGATGTTGGAGTTAATGTGTCTGCCTCAGATACAGTCATCCGCTCCCTGATAATTCGCTCTAAACGGTTTAAACCGACTCTGATTTGGTTTTGCAGCAGTTCTCCAACACTTCTAACTCGTCGGTTTCCCAGGTGGTCAATATCATCGGTCTGACCAATGTCAAATTCTAAATTAATCAGATAGTCAATCGAAGCTAATATATCTTCTTTGGTTAATACTCGTACTGTGTTTGGTAAGTTTAACCGTAGCTTGTTATTTAGCTTATATCGTCCTACTCGCCCTAGGTCATATCTTTTCTGGTCAAAGAATCGACTGTGGAGTAGTTGTTCTCCACCGGCTATAGTAGGTGGTTCCCCTGGTCGTAATTTCCGATATAGTTCTAATAGGGCTTCTTCTTCTCCGTATTGTCCTTCTTTTTCTATGGTTTTTTGGAAATAATCGGGATGTCTCAAGGAGTCGAAAATTTCACTATCTCCTAATCCCAAAGCTTTTAGTAATACTTGGGCAGAAAGTTTGCGAGTTTTATCTATCCTGACCCAAACTAGGTCATTTTTATCTGTCTCAAATTTTAGCCACGCACCTCGGTTAGGAATTAGACTCGCATTATATGTACGTCGCCCACTTTTATCTGTCTCGGTTTTGTAATAAACTCCTGGAGAACGAACTATCTGATTAACAATTACCCTTTCAGCTCCATTAATAATAAATGTTCCCCTATCTGTCATTAGGGGTAGGTCTCCAATGAATACTTCTTGTTCTTTTATTTCCCCAGTTTCTTTGTTAATTAAGCGGGTGGGAACGTACATTTGCACTGCATAGCTGCTGTCTCGGCGTTTGGATTCTTCTACACTATATTTTGGTTGTTTTAGTTTATAGTTTTTAGCAATAAAGTGAAGTTCTAGTTTGCCTGTATAATCTGTAATTGGAGAATAGCTTTCTAGTTCTTCTATTAGTCCATATTCTAGGAACCATCGAAAGCTAGCCCTCTGAATTTCAATCAGATCGGGCATATTGAAAATTTGCAGGTTACTTTGGGTATCAACGTTTAATTTTTGATGAGTCATTCTTGAGTATCCTAGTGGGAGATAAGTTTTTTTTGATAGTCAATTTTCTGGGAAAAAATCGTGAATTAAAGTTCCACAATTTAATTTACTATTGTGGAACTTTATACATTAGTAAGCTACTTAATATTATATTTTTATAACTGTTATCAATAACTAAATGTTTTGCCATTAGTTGTTTTATCGTAAGTTCAAGTTCATAGTTTGACTGACATAAATCTAATTTTTGCCTGTCAAACTTATTCAAGTAGATGGTATCTTTTAGCCAGATTATAACTAAGGCTTTACTACTTCTTCTACAATAAGAATTGTTTCAAGGATGATGTTTTTTTTGCTATTTTCCCACACCTTACTCATATCTGTTTATAGTTTATGATGAGAGAATAATTTTTAACTCTTATCATAATTTATTATTTAGTATAGTGGGTTAAACTTTTACTAGACGATCATTTCATTAGAAATTTCTCCTTTTTTTTTATACAATTATTTAAAACAGCTTTGTTTTTTTCACTAAAACGGTAAGTTCACTTTTTTTTTGTTTGCAACTTGTTTATATAAATTACGTTAGTGGTTTGTTAAAAATCTGCTAACCAAAAATTTTATCTTGAGTTGAGCTGAATCTCTGTTAATAAGTTCTATATTTTATAAATAGCTATAGCGAGAACTCTTTCCAAGAAATTTCACTATTTTTTGTATATACTTGTACTTGTTTTCTAGATATTAAAATCTCACTTTTGTTTTGTGAATATAAATACTATCTCTATTATTAATCTTAATTATCATCAATAATATAGTTGAGTCTTAGGCATAAACAGTTACAATAAGGCTTTTTTATAGCTTTAATTCTAATTATGAATATCCTTGGTAAATAATCTCCTTATACATTCACAGCCACAAATTTAGTATATAGATTTACATTTGATATATCAACATAGAGTTAAACACTTGAGGTCAAAGTGGGAGTTAATAAAACATTATTTACTAATAGAAAAAATGCCCATCTCATTTGATCGCTCATTTTCCTCAAAAAAAAATAGTACATATTAATATAGATTCCAGGAAAGTAAGTTCAGATATGAGTTTATGGAGAAGATTCTCTTGACTATATCCACATATATAGCACTTAATATTTAAGAGCTGAACATATAATTAAACACTTGAGGAAACAGCTCATCTACCAATAGGCAAATACAGCAGATAATTCAGATAGTTTTTGATCATACAAAAAATGGCAATATTTATTTGACAACTTATAAGGAAACACTATCGTTAAAATCAAATCATCAATTTACTCCTTTAATATATGTGGAAGCTCAGTTATTAAAAATGATTTGATTTAGTTACCAGAGAATTCTATTGTAATATAGATTTTATCTTTCTGTAATCTCCCTACTCTAGCTCCACATCTTTCTTGTACATATTTCCATCCAATTCACTGCAACGATGACCGTACGGTATTATATCTTAAACCATTTACTTCCATGAATTAACTTTTTTAGGATATAGAAAAGCCAAAGAGTTGACAAGCATTTTTGCTGGTTTGTGCTGCTAGACTCTCGAATGTCACGCCTCTAAGTTCAGCAACTTTTTCAGCCACATATTTTACATAAGCAGGTTCGTTGCGTTTGCCCCGCTTTGGCACTGGTGCGAGAAATGGACAATCTGTTTCTACTAACAGGCGATCGTCAGGTACTATTTTAGCTGATTCTTGAATTTGTATAGCATTTTTAAATGTTACAATTCCACTAAAGCTAATATAAAATCCTAAGTCTAAGAACATTCTAGTTTCTTCTGGAGTACCTCCCCAGCAGTGCATAACCCCTCTGACCAATCCTTGATTTTCTTGGAAATCATACAAAATCTTTGCCATTAAGGTAGCGGCATCACGACAGTGGATAATTAATGGCTTGTTAAGTTTTTGGGCTATAGTTAGCTGCTGTTCAAAAACAAATTTTTGTTGCTCTTGATTGTCTGCTTTGTAAAAATCTAATCCTGTTTCACCTATGGCTACTACTCTAGGATCGGATTTGGCAAACTCTTGAATTTGATTAGCAGTGCTAGATGTCCACTTTTGAGCATCTAAGGGGTGTAAGCCAACTGCATAAAAAAGTTCTTGAAAGCGATCTGCTATGGCTTTTATCGCAAGGAACTCCTGTGGTTCCACACAAGAGTGAACTAAGTGAACTACTCCTGCTTCTTGCCAACGTTGGCGGATTTCTTCCAAGTCAGAATTGAATACGTCAAAGTTAATGTGGACGTGAGTATCAATTAGCTGCATTTGGCTTTCCTAGTTAATTTGACTAATCCCCGGACTAAAGTCACGGAGATATATGAGCAGTTGAGCTGCAATGGGTTAAAACCTCCTTGTTCCACACCTAGATAGATGTCACTAGACAAATGGTTCAAGTTGTGAGTCGCGCAATTGCCCCTCCACAAACTTTGATATACTGGAGATTACCACCAAATATATTGGGCTTACTATGATGTACATTTTTTGCTGAGTATTTTTACCCAAGGGTCTGCCTTTGACATCCTCCCAAATTTGTGCTTTAGTGAGAAAGTGAAATTCCTAAACCTCATAACCCGCGGTTTCTCTTGGCTCTTACAGAGAAGCTATCCTACGGAATTATCTGCAAACGCTTTTGATGTCGCGCAGCGAAACATAGCAAATGAATCAAAGGTCGAACCTCTTTTCGTTATTAATGGTTGATCTACAGACTGAAACTGCCTGCCAAGCAGCCTTATTTATCTTAGCAGCCTTACTGTGATAAGTGCAACATTGATTGGTCTTTCTCCCGAAGCTGCCCTTCAGGAGATAGTTGGTCTTTGACTAAACTTTATAGTAATTTATTTTTGCTAAAAATAGCACAGTAAAGCTAAAGTTGTCAAGCATAAATAGTTAACTCATTTTCATCCCCGCTCCTGCATAGAGATTACTCTGAACTACTTTTTGAGGATATAGTGACAAATATATGATTATTAGAGTTGTCGTTTTATCACATAAAAAATTTGGGAAACCCCTGATATGTAAACCTTGTAGGGATTTCCGAATCAACATAATTGAAATAATTACTCTGTCTAGGCTTTAGAGATTTTTTCCATCTATTTAGCGACAAGTGTATTGAATTCCTCTAACTGAAAATTTTGTTTCTCAAAGTTATTTTTGGCAATCACTCAATATGTCTTTCAGATAGTTTCATCGTTAAATTGGTTCAATTTTAACTTAGCTACAATTTTCTCTGTCTTGATTTTTTTAAGCTTCTTACTTCATAAACTTCGACCGTAAAAAGAGTTGAGCATGGCAATTAAGTCTTCAATGAACTGATATCCATTCTCTTCCATATTATTAACAATTTATGCATTTTTCCCTAGTTCTTTTAAGCATATTTCTAGATAATTTGTCTCAAATATTTATAGAAGGTCTTTGATAGTAACGTTGCTCGAAGACCGAAGCTCTTCTGAAAGGGAGCATCATAAACAACGAAGAGGAATCAATATTCCATTTTGACCAGAAATTTTGCTAGCCTACATAAGGCTACCGATATGGCAGTTTATAGAACCCATTTGAGAGATTCTTACCTAATCATCAGCCCAATCATTTTCTTGGTTTAATCATTAATTAGCTTGACATCCTCCCGACGTTGCGCTTATCCGACAACGCGGGATTCCCAAACCTCGCGATTTGAGTTTCTGCTTCTAACGCACCTGCCTCCGAGGCCGAACCTCTTTCTGGTCTTACGGTCGCTCCACAGACTGACACTGCTAGCCCAGCAGCCTTATTTTTCTACCATAGCACACTACTGTAAATACCGCATGGGTTGATTGGTTTTCCAATTGCGTCGCTCCCCTAATAGCTGCCGCTAGGCTCCGCCAACGGGAGAGCGCGGGTCTTCAACCAACGTTGAGATAAATAGTCCTCACTCAGCCATTACCTAAAGGAGAAAAAATTTCCTTTGAACCAATTCTCTTCTTTTTAAGAAGAGGTAATTATTAATTATAAATTATTAATTATTGAAATAGCCCGAAATTGCTTGATATACTAGCTACTTTTTGACATCCTCCTGACGTTATGCTTGAGCGACAACGCGTGATTCCTAAACACCTAAGTAGAGGCGCATTGACCACGCCTTTAAGAGTTCGATTTTCGATTTCTTAAGAATCCCCGTCTCTTTAGAGCGGGGAGTGTCAAAGACTAATCTCCCCACAAGGACTACAAGGTTTTCAGGAGTTCCTGATCAGGGATAGCTTTCACTCGTGGGGTTAGGGGGGATGGAAAGCGCCAGTCTTCAACCAACGTTAAGATCAGCTAATTTAACTTGACAAAGATACCAAATGGTTTATATAGGGAAACCGTAGGATTCGCCATGTACTGTAAGCCGACCGTAATACCCAAAACAGGAAAATGCCTTGGAGGCAGGTGTTATTTTTCGCTGCGCGACATGAAAAGCGTAGCTACGACCCAGGAGGCAAGAGGCAGCAAAAATTAAGTATTGATGCTTAGGAACTTCCCTTTGTCCCACAACCGCGACCTAGGTAAGGATGTCAATTTAGACAATCAATACATTGTAGTTATGCTAAACTATAACAGAAGCTAACTTCTGCCAAGGATAATTCAACTACTGGAATTGCCTTTAAGAAGCTACAGAACCATCTGTCACTACAGACTCTGGCTGACTTTTTTCGGCCATTAAATGTCTTTTGTAAAATCTAGCTAATCTAGCCTTTTTGCGAGAACCATTATTTTTATGTAAAACACCACGCTTCACAGCTTTATCAATTTTACTGTAAGCTTTTGACATCCGTTGCTCAACTTCTGTCTTTAATTCATCTGTGGGATTGGAGGCATAGTTTTCAACAGCAGTGAAGTATTTTTTCATCAAAGTCCTAAGTGCTGATTTATAGCTTTTGTTCCGCAGACGGTTACGTTCAGCAACTTGGATACGTTTAATAGCAGACTTAATATTGGCCATAGTTTACTTTGTATCTATCATATATATAATTAATTAGGGTTTGACATCTTGCCGATGCCTTTCATCTCCCCCTAGTTTTGATCTCCGTTATCCGTTACAGCCGAAACGCTCTTAATATTGCGGGGAATTCCGCCTATTACCATTACATTGTAAGTTGAACGGTTTATGTTTCACTCTCACCAGCGCTGATAAATTTTCTCTTTTTGAGTCTTGAGGTTTCTCCAAAGTAAGTTACCAAACTTTAGGGTCTCTTAAGTCACAGCTAATCTAGTTTACAAAATATCTCCCTATCTTAGCATTTATTTTGTCAGCATGCAAGGTATTATACCAATTGAAAAAAAGTTGGCTACAAATCAGTTTTATGTTTTACGTTGTAGTGGACTGACACGACTAAAAATGTAGGCCATTGTGGAACGAAGTATTAGGGGAGCTTATCTGTAGGATTAACCCAGGAAAACCCCTGGGAATGTTGGGTTACCCAGGGGAGAACCAAGCTACTGGCGCGTCAAGACTAAAATTTTGGGTTAGGGAGCAACCTAGAAGACCTCTCCCCTAACCCCTCTCCTGCAAGGAGAGGGGAGATTTTCCCCGCCCTTCCCTACAAGGGAAGGGGGTTGGGGGGTTAGGTTTTTTAACCCACATTTTCAAGCTTGACGCGCCACTACTAGACTGACACAGCTAAAATAGTGCATTAGATATAGTCATTGACACTCCCCGCTCTAAAGAGACGGGGATTCTTAAGAAATCCAAAATCGAACTCTTAAAGGCGTTGTCAATGCGCCTCTACTTAGGTGTTTTTGAGAGTCCCATTACTTAGTCCAGGATGGCGCAAATAACCGACAAGTCACAAAATCTTCAAACCCTCCTTGGTAATCAATACTTTTAACTTTTGACTTCCCCATAGTGGCACTAGCTATTTATTTGTAACATTATTTAATGAATTTAGTATTATTTGGCATTTCCATCGGAATTGAAATACCCCGCTAAACCCACTTTTTCCCTAAACCTAGCTCTATGGGGGGTGTTCTGCTGAGATTAAGATACTTTCAACATTCATGTCACAAAGTATTAAAGATGCCAGTGTTGCGACTTCACGCTATAACAAAGAGTAATGGGTAATTTGGAAACTGAGAGAATTGTTTGACTTTTGCCCCTAGATCAAATCAGGGTCATTACAAGACAATTGGCGATGAGTAAGCATTTTATTTCTAACTTATCACTGTTTAACATTATATAGATATAGTCTTAATGTTGATCGAACTCTTTTGTTTCTGAAACTACCCTCGCGCATCGCGAACTTTATTTAGTTTTAGTTGGCATTCCTAATCTCTATGCTGCGAATAATTACTCAGTGGGTTGAGGCACAAGCTGAATTAAAACGCATCACAGAGCGTACCCACGATGATATGGCTATTCATAAAGAAACAACGGTGCGAGAAATTTTGCGCTCCGTTAGAGAAAAAGGTGATGAAGCTCTGTTACACTATACTTCTGAGTTTGACCATATCACTTTGACTCCAGAAGAGTTAAAGGTGGGTGGTTCAGAATTAGATGCGGCTTATCAGCAAGTAAATAAGGACTTATTAAGTTCAATTCGTTTGGCTGCTAAACAGATAGAAGCTTTTCACCGACAACGAGTTCCTAAGTCCTGGGTGCAGTTTGGTGATGATGAGGTGGTCTTGGGCAAACGCTATACTCCTGTTGATAGAGCTGGACTTTATGTTCCTGGTGGTCAGGCTGCTTATCCGAGTACAGTTCTGATGAATGCTATTCCTGCTAAAGTGGCTAAAGTCCCCAAGATTGTTATGGTGACACCACCTGCTCAAGGAAAAAAAATTAATCCTGCTGTACTTGTGGCTGCTCAAGAAGCAGGTATTCAAGAAATTTATCGAATCGGAGGGGCCCAAGCAATAGGTTCTCTGGCTTATGGTACAGAGACTATCCCAAAAGTGGATGTGATTACTGGACCTGGTAATATTTATGTGACTTTGGCCAAGAAAATTGTTTATGGTACGGTAGGTATTGATTCTTTGGCTGGGCCATCAGAGGTATTGATTATTGCAGATTCTGAGGCTGACCCGGTTCATGTGGCAGCAGATATGTTGGCTCAAGCAGAACATGACTCTTTGGCTGCTGCTATTTTATTGACTACAGATTCAGCACTAGCACGTCAGGTGGTGGTAGAGGTGGAACGACAACTCCAGGATCATCCACGTCGCACTTTGACAGAAAAGGCGATCGCTCATTATGGTTTGGTGGTGGTGGTTGAATCTCTGAAAGCTGCTGCTGAACTTTCTAATCAATTTGCTCCAGAACACTTGGAATTAGAAGTTTCAGATCCTTGGGATCTATTGGAAAATATTCGCCATGCTGGTGCTATTTTCCTTGGTTATTCAACTCCAGAAGCTGTGGGAGACTATTTAGCCGGGCCAAATCACACTTTGCCGACTTCTGGCGCTGCTCGTTATGCTTCGGCATTAGGGGTAGAAACTTTTATGAAGCATTCTAGTTTGGTTCAATATTCTCCTACTGCTTTGGAAAAGGTTGCTTCTGCTATTGATGTATTGGCTACTGCTGAGGGTTTGCCTTCTCATGCTAACTCAGTTAGACTGAGGACGAAAGTTCAGGAGCAGGAACAACAAGAGTGGGTAGAAAAAGAAACAACTAGTCAGGAAAATGATGGTAAAAATTTATAAATGATGTCTGGTGACTCCCGTTAGAATCTTTAGATCGCGGGAGAATATGTCAGTCAAATATAGTATTTTCAAGTTTGAAGCTGGTGATACCCTAAGGTGACTTGGATGTTAATACTAGTATCAAGGTTGTTCATTAATTGATAATGGATAATGAATAATGGATAATTACCTCAAGGAAAACCGTAACGGAATTAAATATAAGGAAATATTATTTTTTCTTGGTCGATTGGATATGGCGAGGTTCCCTCGTCATCCCATCCTTACGGAAAGCTCCGCAATTCAAGTCGCTGCGCTTTCCGAACGCTTTTTCTCCTTAAAAGGAGAGACTTTAAACCTTTGGGGATTAATTATCAATTATCAATTATCCATTGTAAAGTTGGCTTTTGGCTCCTACTGTAGAAAGTCTGTCTGAACAGGGTGGTGCTGAAAGTTGGGAGTGATGCAGGAAATAAACATTAAAATTTTGCTTTATTAAGTTTTTTCTAAGTTTTATAGAGCAGATTAATTGCAACTGAATTCACTCAAAGTTTACTGGGTTTCTCAAGAGAAACCTCAATTTTCTATTTCTTTTCTCTAATACCAATTTAATAAAATAATGTGACAAAACTGTGTTTAGAGGGCACACAGAACATGGAATAGTGATTGGTAGCAAATATTTGTCCAAATGGTAGAATACTCTTTTATATGGCCTTTAAAACAATTATTGTCGCTCTTAATAATTCACAGTCAGACTTAGAGACAGTTATTCAAGCATTGACAGAATTTCACTTAACATCAGAAACGAGAGTGATTTTATCTCATGTGGTTGCTATGGAAAAATCTGATTTGGAAGTAGATAAACCTCAGTCTGATAGGGAAAAAATTTTTATTGGGGAATTTGAAAAGCAGCTAAGATTATACCAAGAAAAGCTTCCTTGTACAACTGAAGTAGAGGTTGTTATTGGCGATCCGACTGAAGAAATTGTGCGCTTATCTAATATTTATAGTGCAGATTTAATTGTGATTGGTAGTCGGGGATTAAAAGGTATAAATCGGATTTTACAGGGGTCTGTCAGTAGTCAGGTTATTGCTGAGGCAAACTGCTCAGTGTTTGTGGTCAAACAGAGATAAGTTAATAATTTTTTCTAAGTATGGCTTCCTGAATAATTCTGAAAGCTTAATTCACTAAAGTTTTGAAAATAATTCTTGATTAATCTCTTGGTAAGTTAGAAGTTTAATCTTTCAAAAGTAATCCAGAAGTTGAATTCTTCTGCTGAAAGATTTTACTCCTCTTAAACTTCAAAAATATTCTTGCCTATTGCCTATTGTCTCTTGCCTCTCGGAACCAAAAAATTATTCAGCAGAACCTAAATAGAAGAATATTTTTAACTGTTAATTGTTTGAAAGGATTTATATTTGATACTAAATCTAGTTGACATAAATTAGTTCTGAAGAGAGACCACCGGAAGTAATATCATATTCGGTGAAAAACTTACATTTTAGTGAAGAGAAGCCAGAATGGAGAAGTCAAAAGGCAGCAAGGTAAAGGTTTGCAGCAAGGTTGCCAGAAAAAAGGTTTTTTAACACTAATTATCCAGAGTTAATATCAGGCATATATAAATTTTTTTGTAGTAGAAAAAACAAAGCTCTCTTCTGGTAATTTATTGGGCAGTTATATATAGCGTTGTCAAATTATCTGTAAAATTAGATTTCCATATTTTCAATCACACAAATCTCTGATTTATCTTCATTTTTTCCTATTCTTTGTTACCGAATAATTAAGGTCTAAAGTCTCTCCTTTTAAGGGAAAAAAAGCGGTCGTTTAGCTAGCGCACAACGCGCGTTAACGGCTATCGCCGAAATGAAAAGCGGAGCTTGGAGTAGGATGGGATGGGGTTTCGCTGCGCGACATGAAAAGCGGAGTGGCTCTGCACTCTTCGGGAAACCTCGCCATATCCAATCGACCAAGAGAAGAAAAAAAAACATTTTGGTCAATCCTCTTTTTTTAAGGAGAGCTAATTATTAATTATTGAACTATTCCCTCAAGTATTTAATTCTCTATTCACATTTCAAATGTCAACTCTGTATGAAGGTATGAAGTGGAAATTTGAATAATTATCAATTACTGAAAATCGGAAATAAACTAGACTAATCCTATTTTTTCTATGTCAAATAAATCATAATTTCACATAATAAATAAATTTTAATATCTAAATCTCAAAGACTGAGAAACTCAAAAAAAAATACGTAAGCATTCAGCACATCGCCTATCAGCTATCAGCTTCCGAAACAAATATACATTTCCCACAACACAATTATTGTATGGGTTGACAACTCAAAATAGTTGTTTTTGTATTTCAATTTATGGCTTGAAAATTTGCTACAAATTAAAGGAATAATTGCTTGATTCATTAAATAGCTGAGAGCTGACTGCTAATAGCTGAATGCTTACAAAAATACAAAATTTTATCTAACTAAGAGAATTTTTGCTAGATAAGATTTGACAAATACCAGGATAAGTACGAAAATAAACTCTAAAATTTCCTAAAATTTATATTATTGAAGTTATATAAAATCAGACTAAACAAGACAGATGAAAACTTTCTTCAAGCAGTCTATAGCTGCACTTACAACTTTAGGGTTATTGACTTTATCTTCTATTTTTCCAGCAAAGGCAAATTTCTTTGACCAAAAAGAAGTTGAGCAGTCTAGATACATTGCAATTGCAGTCCCCCGTGCTTTTGGGCCACAATTGCTAATCTTGGAACAAAAAACCGATGCTAGAGAATGCTGGACTGAAAGTGGCGATCGCCCTACCTTAGTCGATCCACTGTTACTAAATTTCGATTTTACAGGTATTTGTGGGCGTGCTACCGACAGTAATGGTTATTCTATCCGAATGGCAGGTACCGATCTAGCTCTTGACTATGCTCTCTCTTTACAAATGAGTGGGGGTGATATACGACTGATGGGTATTTCTCGTGTTGATTCTAATGCGCCACGACTACTCATTGGTAGAACTTATGGTTTGGCAAATGGATTTACTAAGATTGTTCTTGAACCTGGGTGGCGGTTTGCTAAAAGAAGTTATCAGGGTAAAGAGTTAGGGCATATATATGTTACTACTGACTGGATGCCAACAGAGTTAGAAAGTTATAATCCCCAATAGATGTATCAAAATTAATTGATATTTAAAAAAGCGGTCATTTTTAATGACCGCTTTTTAATGCTCCTCAACACCACTTAAAAATATTCAAAAAGTAAATGACACAAAAATAGTGTCTTAATTTCACTAAAGATTTTTAACAGAATTATTCTTCAGAAAGAGCATCGACGACTGGCCGTGTTTCGTCTCGATGCTCTCGCTGATTCGCTCCTCACACGGTAGATAGTCTAACTTACTAAACTCGTTTTGTCACTACTTTCAGGAATTTTTTTTTGATAAATCTTGAAAGTCTTGCCTATTATAGAGTTTCACTGTTGAGCTAACCAATCTAAAATCAAAGAATTAACTATTGTCGGCCTTTCATCATGGGGACAATGACCTGTATTTGGCATAGTCACAAATTGGATAGATGTATCTTTTTCTGCTAAGTCTTTATACATTTTTCCAGCAGCTATAGGTGTCCAAGGGTCGTTTTCTCCCCAGATTACTAACAATGGTGCTTTAATTTTGGGTAATAATTCTGAGGGATGAGGACCAGCAGGTGCTGTGAGAATTGAAGCAAAAACTTTTTGCGCTCCAGCATCGCAGGAGGGACGATGGATTATTTCTACTAATTCTTCTGTGACGGCTTCTTTATTGATATAGACTTGTTTGAGAGTGTTACGGATACGATGTTTTTGACGGACTTGGTTAAAAATAAATGGTCCGAAAGCTGGGGAGCTAACTAATTTGGTAAACATTCCCATGATGAATCTCAGTGGCGGATTTAATTCTTGAGGTCTATGGTTTAAGCCTCCTGCACAGTTGATTAGAATTGCTCCTCTAGAAATTTCTGGGTGGTCTGCTAGTATCATTAGGCTGAGTAATCCACCTATGGAGTTGCCAACAAATATGGTGGGTTTTTGGATATGTTCACTCCAAAAGTCGTATAATAATTCTTGCCAAAGTTCAAGATGGTAATTTAGGGGTGGCTTAGAAGATGCCCCAAATCCTAGTAAGTCTAGAGCAAATACTTGATAGCCAACCGCAGCGAGGGTAGGGATATTATTACGCCAGTGACCGATACAACCTCCAAAACCATGGATTAAGACTAAGGGTTGTCCAGCTCCCATGACGGTATATTGGATCTTGTGGCTTTTCCAAGTCCAGGTATACTGGTCTAGCTGATTTTTTAAAGTTGGGTTTGCTGTAATTCCGTTCATTTTATAAATTTTTGTAAAGCTCCATAATTATCATAATAGAAATATTGACAAAATTAGGTCTATCTAGAATGGAAGAGTCTAGGATTATTGCAGAAGTGATCGTCTCTATATCCTATTTATGAAAAATGCTAATTAACTATTAAATTGACTGACAAATTTTTAGTTTTATGAACTAGCTAATTCCTGTGGAAGTAGATTTAAGACTTCAGCTAAATTTTCTTCTCCTAAGAATTTAACTGCTCACCATAATCTAGAGAATGCTTAAATTTTTACAACTCCCTTTTCATCCACAGAAACAGAAATTTAATCACCCTAAATAAAAATGATAATTAACTGTTAAGTTGACTGAGAAATTTTTGATTTTATGAACTAGCTAATCCCTGTGGAAGTAGATTTAATATTTCAGCTAAATTTTCTTCTCTTAAGGATTTAACTGCTCACCATAATCTAGGGAAAGCTTGACTTTGTCTCCCTGGATTTTTATTTAGAGAAACAGAAATTTAATCACCCTAAATAAAAATGGTAATTAACTGTTAAGTTGACTGAGAAATGTTTGATGTTCTAAACTGGCTAATCCCTGTGGAAGTAGATTTAATATTTCAGCTAAATTTTCTTCTCCTAAGAATTTAACTGCTTAGGATAATCTAGGAAAAATTTGACTTTTGATAACTTCATTTTCATCAACAGAAACAGAAATATACTTCCCTTCAGACAACCCAAACAAACTTAATTCTTGTTCATAAACTATCCAAACTAAATATTCTTTTACTCAATTGCATTGATAAACTTTTAATTTGTCATGTAAATCATAAGCAGCACTATTACCAGCAACTTCAACAATTAATTCTGGCGCATCTTCTATATAATCATCCTCGCTAATTTTTGTTTGTCCTCCTAAAGTTAGTTCAATAAATAATATGGCATCTGGTTGAGGTACATTATTTTTATTTCAATGGATAGTTGTATTATCAGCACCCTTAACTCCAGGAGTTTATGCTGCTAGAACTCCTAAGCAAGTATTAATTTGAAAATGAGGTTGTTCATGGGCATAAAATCTCAGAGGTGAAGCCATATAAACAATTTTTTCAAGTTCAGCTTTTTTATGTTTTTGCATAGAAAAATAGCGCTTTTCAAACTCATCTATAGTCAAGCGTTCGCGGAGCGTGGCGTCAGCCGTATTGCCATTTTCTAAAGGTATTATTGTAGTTTTTTCATAGTTTTATTCTAGTTATTATGTAAGCATTCAGCTATTAGCTTTCAGCATTCAGCAATAATATTAGGGTATGAAGGTTAGGAGATAACAAATAGGGAATTTCAAGGGATTTGTAGTAATTATAATTTTTGGTCAATCTGTTAATAATAATACCTTTGAAAAAGGCAATTAGCTGATAGCTGAATGCTTACAAATTAGCCATTCTATCCTCAACCATCATCCGCACAACATCTGGCATTTTATAATGTGCTTTCCATCCTAATTTTTGTTCAGCTTTAATTGGATTTGCCCTACCCACAGAAATATCAGTAGGGCGATATAAACTCCTATCTACCTCTACATAATCCTGCCAATTTAATCCTACAGAAGTAAAAGCTTCAACTACAAAATCTTGCAAAGGATAACTTTCTCCAGTGGCAATTACATAATCATCTGGTTCATCTTGCTGCAACATTAAATACATTGCTTCTACATATTCTGGTGCCCAACCCCAATCTCTTTGCACTGAAATATTTCCTAAGTGTAATTTATCGTTACTACCTTGAGCAATTTGACAAACAACAGAGACAATTTTTTGAGTTACAAAACGTTGTGGTCGGAGGGGAGATTCGTGATTAAATAAAATTCCAGAACAAGCAAATAAATTATAAGCTTCTCGATAATTTGCTACTTCCCAAAAAGCTGCAGATTTAGCAACAGCGTAAGGACTTCTTGGGCGAAATGGAGTAATTTCTGTGGCGGGTTGACCGCCTGTATCGCCAAAACATTCGCTAGAACTGGCATTATATAATTTAATTTTTGCTCCAGTAAATCGAATTGCTTCTAATAAATTTAAGGTGCCAGTAGCGATACTTTCTAATGTTTCTACAGGTTGCTGAAAAGATAGACCTACTGAACTTTGACCAGCTAGATTATAAATTTCATCTGGCTGATATTTGGTTAATACTTGTAAGACACTTCTAAAGTCATTTAAAGACATGGAGTCTAACTTTATTTGGTCACGAATACCTAAACGAGATAAGTTTTTAAAAGTAGAAATTTGAGCATCTCTGGAAGTGCCACAAACTTTGTAACCTTTTTCTCGTAATAATTTAGCTAAGTAGGAACCGTCTTGACCGGAAATTCCTGAAATTAATGCTGTTTTCATAATCTTTAAGGAAGAAGGAAAAATGGGTAAATGGTAGGGTCTAATTTTATAGATAATTGTTGGTTTTAAGCAAAAGTTTCTGGAGTAAGTTCACTTTTTTTTTGAGGAAGATTTTAGGTAGTAGGTTCAATTTTCGCCCTTGTATTCAACTGAAAGAAGGTGTTATACCAAGGGTGATAAATGTTTGCTACAAATATTTGGAGTGTTTCTAGTAGTCAATAGTCAGTAGTCAGCTAGAAAGAGCTTCTTATTATCATTTTTTACCCTGAAATAATTCTATTAGAGCACGCTATACATCTGACTTAAACTATTTTAGTTTACCAAATTATTCACGCCACATTCTTTTTTCATGCATGGTATTAAGTGGAACGATAAGTAACCGATAACTTAAGAAATAAAACCTACAACCTTCTTCAATAAATTGTCAGTGAGGTGTGAAGTTTAATAACCCAATTACTCAAACAAGTCTTCTACATTTATGACTTAGTACTTACCACCGAAGGAAGGGTAGGGACTATAAATATAGATATAGTAATTCTTAGATGAATGAGCTAAAGTAACAACAGTGAGTAAACAAATTACGAATATTCTTTTCATAGCATTTATCATGGAGATGAAGTAAATTAGACTTCTTGCAAAAGTAAGTCAAAAGTAAAAAGTAATAGAAACTGATTATTTATTTACTATAACGTAATTTTACTTTGACTTTAGCAAAAGGTCTATTATACATTCCCATATTTTCTATGGCCTGTTGACTAAAATCACAAATTTTATACCGCATTTAATTGAAAAACTCTATTATATTTTATCAATCTGGGATTGTTTCTGCGAGAATTTTTGCTAGATTTTTGATATGAGCTGCATAGTTTGTTGTATTTTGATTGGGTAATATTTTTTCCTGCTTTTCTAGTTTTAATTTGGTTTTTTCTAGTTCTGTTTGAGTTTCTTGAAGTTGGGATTGATAGGTATTGATTTGCTCCTGATGTTTAGATAACTGAGATTGAGATTGTTCTAATTCTGCTTGTACTTCATCTAGTTGGAATTGAGTAATTTCTAATTCTTCTCGCGTATCATGTAGTTCGGAGTGAGATTTATCTAATTCTGTTTTAATATTTTGTAGTTGTGATGCGGCATTTTTAGCTTTTTCTTGATTTTGCTGAAGTTGAGATTCAGCAGATGTTAATTTTTGGGAAAGTTCATCTCTTTGAGATTTAATATTTTCTAATTTTTCGCAAGTTTTTTGTAGTTGTGATTCATAATTTTTAGCTTTTTCTTGATTTTGCTGAAGTTGAGATTGGATGTGTTCTAATTCTCCTAATATTTGGTCTCGTTGAGATTGAGTATTTTCTAATTCTGTTTGAGTTTGCTGAAGTTGAGATTGAGTAGATACTAAATTTTGGGAAAGTTCGTCTTTCTGAGATTGAGTATTTTCTAATTCTGCAGAAGTTTGCTGGAGTTTAAATTCTATCTGCTGAAATTGTTCATCAGATGAAACACTTTTCCCTACTTCATCAATATCTATATCCCGAAAAACTGGTGTGCTATTCCAAGGTTCAAAAGGTATAAGTTTTGCCGTCGGAAAGTGGGGGCGAAAGAAATATTTTCCTGTTTCATTTAATAGACAAGCAGCAAAAGCAAAGGGAGTATTAGAAATAGCAACAAAATCACACTTACTCAATAAGAAAAAATTCAGATATTCTAAATTAACTTCTACCTCCAAGTCTCGAACCGTTATAGGATTATATTCAGCAAAATAAATCAGGGGTATTTCCTCTAAATTCTCGCTGGCAATAAATAAAACAGGTTCCTCTAAAGTTTCCCATAAACCATGCAACCAAATTTTATACCATTCACTAGGAACAACAACAAAATTATTATTTTCATCTGAGTGTGATTGTAAATGTAAACCGATGATAGTTTTGCCACGAGAGTGCAACTTTTTCCAAGCAAATTTTACTTGAGCTTCTATTTCTGCTACAGGTTGAAATAAAGAACAAAAATATTCTTTGTGGGTCGCATAATACCTAGTGTGATATAAAAACTCTCCCTGAATATCGACATTTTTCCCAACTTCTTCATTACTAGGAAAAATTTCATTATTATTCTCAACAACTACAGGCAAATCTTCAGAAATTTCTCTATCTTTATGTCCAAATAACTCTTGACCTAACCATGGAGGAGTCTCTACAGATAACCCATTTTCTTGAGCATATATTTTTAAGAAAGCATACTGAAAAATTTGATTCCCCAATCCAGTATTTTTGCCAAGAGTAGACATACTCACTACTTGTTTTCTCACATAAAAAGCATCTCCCCAAGATGGGTGAAAAGGTTTTGCCACTGCTACCATACCAAAACCAGTCTGTGCTAAAAATTTATCAACTTTTTCTGCTAGAGCACAACCTTTATAGAGTTCCTCATAATTAACTTTAGTGTAAACTGCATCTATATATTTAAGTAGATTAGTTGCTCCTTGTAATGCTAAAAGTTCTGCACCTTGAATATCTAAGTTAAGGATATTAAAACTTCTTGGAGAAAGCTCTAATTCTTGTAGCAAAGTATCCAAAGTTTTTGACTCAACAGTAAGTTGATGAGTTTCTTGAATATTGGGGTAAATATCTCGATAATATTTCAAAGGAAAAATGGAACTACTTTGCCCCATTGAGTTGACATATAATTTGACTTTGCCATTCTGATTACTAATAGCATAGTTAACAGCTTCCACATCGAGAGATGCTGTGGCGATATTTGCTTTTAACCTTTCAAATACTGTTGGGTTAGCTTCAATGAATAGAATTTTTGATATGCCTAAAGTTTGATAAAGTTTGATATCTTTACCATCATAAGCACCGACATGAATAATACCTCTGGGGGAGACTGAGTTTTGTAAACAAAGGTTCTTTAAATCTAATTTCATTGGTCACTTCAGTTATCAGTTAACAGTTATCAGTTATCAGTACCTCCTGGCTGAATTTTATTTTTTTATCCCCTTGAAAGGGTAGGAGGTTTGAAACCTTATTTTCTAGTCAGAATACTCAAATAGTTTGTGGTTGAATTTATGTAACTGGAATTGCTGAATAATACTACCTTAAAATTAGGTAGTTTGAGAAACAATTACAGAAAAAATTTTTGATTCTTTTGGTTTCCCAGATTTCTGATATGGTCTGCATAGCTTGTTGTATTTTGATTCGTTATAGCAATTGCCATCTTTAAGTAAGGTACAAAATTTATTTGTTTTAGGGATTAGGGATTAAGAAGTAGTAATTCGGGAAAGAGGGAATAGAAAAAAAAGAAAAACAACTGTACCTCAGTAACTTGAGAAACACTATGGTTTTTTTGTGTTTATAGTTTGAAATTTCTTTCTAGTTCTGTTTGAGCTTGTGAAAATTGGTATTCCCTGATATTAATATTTAGTTTATATAGCTAAGAAAGAATTGGTTAGGAAATAAACTGATGATGAATCTTAGATTAGGAAATGTTTTTCTAACTTTTCCTTGTTCCCTTTTCTCTGTTCCCTGCTATAGGTATTCAGGTATCAGTTTCATAACCTCAGCTTTCCAAATAAGTATTGAGAGACTCAGGCAAAATTAAAAGTATGGGTTAAGGGATAAAAGCTAATCTTAACTATCCATAATCAATCAAGTCTATGATTAATTTTAACTTTTGAATACTTATTTCAGTTATTTTTGATTCAAGTGAGATTGAGGATTTTTTAAATTCATTGTGTACAAGCTTTATATAGTTTTTTATTCATAATTTTTAGCTTTTTATTATTATAACAATTAGGAATCATTTGTGATAATTTTACTGTTCTTTAAAAGCATAGAATATAGCATTTATTATATTCATAAGATAGTTTTTTTATTCTTCTCTGTTACCAGTTAAGTGTTCCCGAAAATCATCCACTATCTCACAACTTAAATCATATTGCTATAGAATGGAACAATGACTCATTCAAGGGAAGGAGTTGAGGTAAAATTAAGTATTTTTTTCCTTAAATATTCTAGATATATCTGAATATATAGGATATTGGTAAGAGAAAGCTAAACTCGATATTCTCCTGCACATATTGTTAATTAATTACTCCTTAATCACAAATATAGTATGAGAGATTATTTGGGATGTGCTTGATAAATAATTTTTGAATATCCAATATATTTTAGCTTAATATGGTGAAGCATGAAAAATCAATACTTAATTCTAAATGTGATAGAAAAACACCAAACAGCAACAGAATATTTGGTTTTGGGTAAATTTGATGTAGCGATCGCTCTATGTCATCAAATTATAGAGGTAAAACCAGATTTTATTCCAGCTTATCAAACTATAGGAAATGCTCTGGAAATTCAGGGAAATTTAGAAGCTGCCCTGAGTTGGTATACTCAGGCATTAAAAATTCAGCCTAATTTGGCTGAATTATACAAAATTATTGGTAATTTATATTCTCGACAAAAACAGTGGGATGAGGCGATAGCTTGTTATGAAAAAGCAATTAAACTAGAACCGACTTTAACAGATATATATGAAAAGTTAGGGGAAATTTTTCAACAACGTTATCTGGAAAATTTACAAGCAGCACTTAGTAATTATCGTTTAGCAATAGATTATTCTCCAGGGAATGAAAGTCATTACCATAAATTCTTAGAAATTCAGCCCTATAATCCAGAAATATGTAAGCAGTTGGCTAATACTTTATTTAGCAAAAATAAACTAGGTTCGGCAATTATTTTTTATCAAATTGCTTTAATAACTGAACCAGAAAATCCAGAAATTCATTTTAATTTAGGCAAAATATTGGCAAAACAAGGTTATCTTGAGCAAGCAATCTCTGAATATAAACTCGCCTTAGAAGTAGAGAAAAATAATCCAGATATTTATCTACAACTTGGCATAGTTTTGGCAAAACAAGAAAGGTGGTCAGAAGCGATCGCCTCCTATCGCCGTACTATTGAAATTAATCCTAAGTCAGATTTATCTCATAATTATTTAGGAGAAGCTTTAACAAAAGTGGGAGAGTTGGAAGAGGGAATTTATATGTTTCAGCAAGCAATAAATCTCAATCCCACCTCGCCTTTATTTCAGAAAAATTTTGGTGATGCTTTAGCAAAGCAGGGAAAAATAGATGAAGCAAGTGCAGCTTATAGTCGCGCCATTGAATTAGGATAAAAAGTCAAAGAAAAATTCAATATCTTAATCCACAAAATCTGAGGGAATTAGATGATCTATATAAGTAGTTAGGCAAAATTATTTGCGGTAGTGTTGTACAAGTAGTGAGATTTTTCCAAAAACTTGAGCAGGCAAATATTTACTATTTCTGGTAAACGAGGTAATGAGAGGATTTTTCTGTTGAGCTTTTCC
>JAAUYL010004806.1_pt1 | contig 42179 bp, 37 predicted proteins | sample 7278011 | NCBI WGS metagenome assembly JAAUYL01 (sample SAMN14350225, study PRJNA611818) | marine sediment metagenome | isolation source: surface marine sediment (1.8m) | place: French Polynesia: Moorea | collected 2018-08
AAAAGATGAGCTTGTTGTCAGCCGCAAATGTCGTGTCCATCCTGAAGAATCGAGGTCCTGAGTCCGCTTGATTTGCTGCTGGCGTGGTGGATGAGCTCATATATTTGGAAAGCTCGCGAACGGGAGCCAATAGGCCGCCACTATCAGCGTCCAAGTCGACGTTGATGACGCTGCCACTCTCCGGCTCCACCAAGAGCAGAACGTTGGACACTTCGTCATGTATAGCAACGACAGCTCCGAACCTGCCACCCATGGGGGTCATTCTCAAGCGGGGGATGACGTTTTGCCTCCAGTTGGCTCCACCCCTGTAGCTGCCTTTCTCGAAAAAGTGGTTCAATCCCATCCGCGCGACCTTGTCGTCCACCGCTCGCATGGAGTACAACCAGACCGGATTGGACGTCGTGACATTGATCCTGTCGAAGAGTTGGCGGTTGTGGCTGTCCCGAGTCGTGCAGACGTCGCCCACGACAGCAAAATCGTGGAAAGGCAACGCCCAGTACGATTGCATCTCGCTAAATCCCAGTCCTCTGGCTTCCACACGGTCCAAGGGCTCGTGGTAGACGTTGACGCTCTGAGGATCGCCGAATTGTATCGGCACCTCGTCATATGGGAGCCTCATCATCTTCTTGGACTTGCCCTCCCTCATCATCTCCAAGGTGCCAAAAAGGACGCGACTAGGCAAGCTGAACTCTTTCGCGAGGCTAACGTTCATGGTCGACACTCCAATGGGAATGCCTTCACGTCACAAGTCATGAAAAGGAAAGACAGAGAGCAATATGTTTTAATAATGTGTATTTCAACCCACATATGAAGACTTTATTTGTGGTGGTCTACATACCATGCTTGTGCAAAATCTCGTCCACCGACTCTCGTGTCTCCTTGTCGTAATTGTCAAAGTCGAAGACATTCCGCACCACCTGGCCCAATCCCTCGGTGGGGAACATTTGCAAATGCTTCACGATGTTCACCACTTCTCTCGTCGAGTAGGGGTACTGGATCTGGTCCTCGTCGGCCATTTTTCTAAGCTCACTGAAGGCCTTGACCAGTCGGGTCAGGGTTTCCTCCGGCACGTCGGGCCCGTACTGCTTCAGCATCCTCATCTCAGACTCCATTGTCGGATTGTCGATCGCATGACAGCTGAACAAGTCGCCCAAGGCGGCGAAGAAATCGTTGCCCAGGAAGGGGAAGCCGGGTCGATTGGCCAGCACAAACATGCGGAAGTCTGGATGCATCTTGATGAGGTTGTCGTTGTTGTTCCCCACCAGCACCCTGTCGTGCGGGACGATCCTTCTGCCGTCCGAGAGGATCATTTCGCCGCTCTCGACGAGGGTCTTCAGGATGCACGTGACGTGGGTTGGCGCCTTGTCCGCTTCGTCGACCACGAGAATATGGCCGGCCTTGACGGCCTTGACTAGCGGGCTGTCCTCGTAACGGATTATTCCGGCCTCTACCGTCGGTTGAAGGGTCAAGCTCTGAACGGTAGTGTCACGGTGGAGCTGAATGTATTCTCGGGGTCGGTTCATCAATTTCAGGAGGCGATCAACAAGCTTGTTTTTGCCAACTCCCTGGTTTCCGACAAGGAGAAGGTGCTCTCCGAGGAGGAAGTCTTGCAGCATTGCTTCCATGGAGGCGATGTTTTGGTCCGTGTCGTAAAAGAGCGTCTCAGGAATCTTGGTCTTCGACGATGGGTCGTACACGGGGACGGAGGTGTTGCCGACCGTCAGTTTTCCGTCTTGTATCGTGCAGCTTAGGCGGCCACACTCTTGAGCGACCTCGTCCTGTGGGTCTATTCCTAGGTCGTGCATGACTTTGTCCAAGGCCTCTTTCGGTAAAGCTGGCAGAAATCGGGCCAGAATTGACTTGTGAACAGACTCGTAGACGTTCTCGTCGGGGAACATGTTTTGCCGTCGGGCCATCCTCAAGAGCTGCCGTGTTGACAAAGAGTTGGCGATCGAGGACAGCGACGCGTCTTCGGATGCTCGCAAGGTGTGCGTTAAGTGAAGTATGCTCTCCAACTTTTGGTCTAGGTTTCCTGAATAAAAAACTTGTTAAACCATGAACGCCAAACAGAGAGATTTCTAAGGTGCCCACCTGCCATTTTAGTCAAGACATGGTGTTCCTCCATTCGACTCAGAGGTCTCATGACGTGGAACAAGAACATTGACAGGATTTCAGGTGTGAGCCACTGGCCCTTGGCCGACCCGATTGTCGGTGGTTCGGCAAGGGCTACGATCCGAAAATTGTCCTTGATTTTCAAAATCTTCTTTTCCTCCGCCATCTGCTTTTCCGAGATGTCGCCGCACAGGCGACGAACTTCCTCGTATCTTTGACCGCTCATCAGGCGCGAGCCATCATACAGCTGAAGCTCACGGTCATGCACTAGTCTGTGCAAAACTGCCAAGGTACCACGGTGGATTCGGTGAATGCCATCCAAAACAGCCATCTTGCCCTGAAAAAGGATAATCTCTTGGTCAAAGTTCACTCAAAAGATTGTTTTCGGAATTATATCGTACCTCCAAGGCTGCCGTCACGAGCGGAGAGTATCTCCAAACGGTGTCGCCGTTTGCGAGGGTCGTTCTCTGTTGCAGGAGATCTCGTGCCGTCATGTCCTGGTACAGCATAATTGGCTCGACTTCATAGCCAAGCATGTCGGCTAATCGTTCGACAATCACGGTCTTTCCACAACCTCGTGGACCGATCAAACAGAAGTCGTGAGCGGCATGCGACAGCATAAGCTCCCCGATCAGGCTGTCATGGTAGGACGTCGGCACGTAGGATGTGCTTGAAGAAGGAGAGCCACCATTTGCCGCGTGATTGCCGACAGGAGCCGGAAATTCGGATTTTTCGTTTCCGATCTTAATCTTGACCGTAGCCTTTGACCGGTCGACTTCTTTGACATCGTATAATATTGAAGATGCTCCAGACAGCTGAAAGGTCGACAGGGTGTCCTCGACAGAAGTTATACCCTCGGCCGGAAGGAAAGATTTGTACGGGTACAGCCTGTTCACAGCCTCGTGCAACGGTACGCTTGGCGCCAAGTTGAGCACTGATGTGAGCGTGGGCAAGTTTTCCACGGGAAAATCAGGCAGACCCAAATTGGAAGACTCGTCGGTGACCATCGTGTGAGCAAACGAGAGTAGTTGGCTGATGGATTCTGACGGCACACGCGGCCCGATCGAGCGGAGCACCTCAAACTGTTCCTTGAAGGGCAATCCGCGGACGTCTCGAGCTTGGAATCGTGACCGCAAAGGGGGATCCAACGGATTTCCAATGTAGTGGGGCACCGGCAATCCCAGGGCAATGACTCGGAAGTCTTCACTAACTCTCACGAGCTTCCACTTGTCCATTTCTTCTTGACCATACTCCTCGAGCAAATTGTCATATCTCGAGGCCGGAATGAGTAGGCGTCCGTCCTCCAAGTGCATTTCTCGATTTTCCAACAGGTTGTTGAGCACTGGTAGCACATTTCTCTCGGCCTTCTCTATGCCTTCCAGGAGAAGCACGCGGCCCTCGCTGGCTGCCCTCACAGCGGATTGATCAATGTAGTGAGCTGTGCCGGAGACGATCTCTCGCCGCTGTTTGAGGTCACTCTCGGTCGTATCACGGCTCAGTGCGACGTATTCGACTTCTCGACGGGTGAGCTGCAAATATTGCATCGCAACCTCCCTCCGGATAGGACTGGGTCGGCCCAGAAGAAACACGTCTTGGCCAAGGAGGTCCTTTTGCATGATCCATTTCAAGTGCTGGAATCGAGACGACAAGTGAACAGAAGATATTCAGTATGTGAAGCATTAACGACGATCAATTGTACCTTCAAAGTCTCTGGAGGAATGTCTGATTCGTTCAGGAGATAACGACAAGGAACAAGTTCTGGGTTCTTTGGCGTTTTCAACGGCTTCGTCACATCTCCAATGGAAATCGTTTTGCTCTTGGAGCCATGTTGATTTCCGTCTTGAGAAGAGTTGGCTGTGGATGTCGAAAACCGTGAACATCTTGGGCCTGGCGTTTTGCTCGAGAGCAAGATTCTTCTAATGACGCCTAAACGGCCGTCCATCGCGTTTCTTAACACCATGACGATTCAAATGGTCGCAGTTACTCTTCCATGTCTAAAACGAACGCCTGTTTTCTGTTGGAAAAACGCAGGTCATATCACTTTTAACCTTTGACCAAAGAGTGCTCGATTGCTCGTTGCGTTGTTCAACGTTCAATTTCACTCGATCATGAGCTTGTTGAGGCTGGGCTGTGGCTGCGGCCTACAGGCTGGGTCTGAAGTCTGATCTGAACTCTGAAGACCTGTGACGCAACGATTTTGTTTGTTTACGCTCGCAGCGTTTCCAGATGGAATCGTTACATTTGACATTTTTCGTTTTTAGTCGTTTACGCTAATGCATATTGGTTGTTTAGAGAGGATTTCATTATTTAATATTTTCATGAAACCGAATGGTTTTCGAGTATCTAGATATCTAGTATTTTAGTCAATTTATGCATCTTCTCTATCTACGTGCCTCGATCAATTAATAGAAAAGGTGAAACGCATTTGAATAAAATATGCTCATATTTTGTTTCATTTTTAGAGCTCGAGTTAAAAATGAATACTTTGTGTACGTGCAAAAAGCACACGACACAAATTTGGAATGCAAGAGTAAATATTTACAAGACTTATTATGACTCTAACTGCGTCTCATGTGAATTGTATGGTAATTCGAAAGCATCTTTATATCCGCCGCCGCTGTTTCTCCCGCCTCCACGAACAACCACATCTGTACACCCTGAGAGGGCCATCACGTCAAAGTTAATGCGACGGGGGCGCCGTCGTTGCGAATGCCGCGAACCCATTCTTTAAGCCAAATAGGTCCCACAGCCACGTTTCGTTTGCCTGAATAGTCCGCGCATTAATGTCTACGTTAAACATGCAACACTTAGATAAATACATAGGCTATACTTACCAATTAAATATCATCTACTGTTCAGCATAGTATTGTCACTGATATGAATCCAGATGACTATGGCTCGGAAAGATCGCACCATATTAGACATTATAGTTAAACAACTCTCATCCTTCGAGCAGGCGGCTGGAAGTCGTTATAAGAAAGCAGTAGCACCACCACTATCCGGGTCTATAAATCCCCTTTTAATCTGCAATGGTCTATTGCGTTGCCTTGCCGCCACACATTCTCATGTTCATCTGATATCTTTCGCGATGAGTTTCGCGTCCCCACCATGCAATGTTTTAAACGTTCTTAATGCACCCCTTTTATCTCCGTAGTGTCGGCGGGTAAACGAGGCCTTTGTTTCACTGCCAATTTGGGTATTGATCAATGGCCTTTCCAGGGTTGCCTAGCCAGAAAAATAGGCATAATTTCTATTAGGTTTTGCATTCAATGCAGATTTAACTGTCAATAGTAAAACCGAGCTGATTGGTGCACGTGGCCATGACAGAAAATCGTCTTGTTTTAAAAAGAAATCTTCTCTCTTGTCTTGAAACGTGGTTGTCGTTTCTGCACAACGCAATGCTAGCGAAACTTTCTGTTCTCAGAGAGCTCACGTACAAGCTGTACATTTCATGGAAAATGTCTTTTCTTCTTCTTCTTCTGTTTTAAAAGTCCTGCCGTCATTTCACACGCGAAAAGTGTCATCTGCAACCATTGTGCCCATTTCTTTCTTTCTTCGTGTTCTCTTTGTTTCAAAACTCTTAGCCAAGTTGGTGGCATGCGTCACCAAAAAATGTTGCTTATGAAGCTGGTAAATTGGACTTTTTATCATTTGTCTGTGGATATTTGTAATTTGACGCCATGGTAGTAGTCATAATACCAATGTTGGTACACCCAAGTTGGAATGAGAATGCATTTAAAAATGCGCTGACAATACAAGTTATCCTCGCCGAAAGACAGAGAGATAATAATGGAACCAGAAAGGCATTTGCAATTACATGTTTCGCGCCCGTTTCTGTTTTCTGCTCCCTTGGAGCCCGGCTGAAAAATGGCCACTCTGCTTGCATACATATTACACAAATCCAGACATAAACTTGAAATAGTGGCAACTGGCAATGGGATGGGATGCCAGTGGAGCACACAGGACAGCAAAGTTGTTACACGTTCATGGCGAGGCGATGGCGGGAAAGCCAATAATAATGAGACCCAAGGCTCCGTTGCTTCGAAGCTAAACGAGCATTGTCATACAAATTCACCCAAACTTTTTCCATTTTTTCCTCGGTAATCGGGTATACGATAACAAACAGCCCATTTCGTACATATTCAAGTATCTACCTAAGTGTTCAATGCTAAAAGTAAAAACTTATGAAAGCTGAAATGACATCAATACATCATGACTAATCATTGCGAATCCGAAGGGGGTGTTACTTCCTTTTATTGGGGGTAGATAGTATATAGTATACTTAGTAGACATTCGAACAATGGCATTAACAAGTGTAGTGCACACGAATGGAGGAGGACAAACATTTTTTTTTCGCAGCCTCCAAGGCATTGTTGTATGGGGAGCTGAGAGAAATATTCTTCCATAGTAATGTAGTGTATATTCAAATTAGTCGGCAATAAAACGTGCCTTCCTTGACAATCGCCACTCATTTATTCACATATTCGCCTCTCTCTCGGCGAGATCCCATTACAGAAGATGCGCGTAGTGCGATACAGTCGAGACTCGAGAAAAGAAGCCATTCCTTCTCATTTTCGAGTCGCGCGCGAAAACCATTTCAGCTCGAATGGCAATCCCCCATTTCACGTAATAAAACATCGCAGAAGTAGATAGCAGAGGCTACTTTGTATATGCACAAGCATGCTGCTATGGCTATTCAAACAAGCAACTCGAAATGGCACTCTGGAAAAATAACTGTCACATCGCGAATAATGTCCGTATATTTTCGGCTACAATTTATTTTTTCGCTGAGAATTATTTTATTGCAATGGCTTTGCCTTTGTCGTAAGTTCAACAAACAGAACAGAACACAACATTGCTGCTAATTTCGTGTATGTAGACTCTTGTAATTGTGTGGTGGCTTTCACCCATCTTGGAATTAACAAATAAATCAACAATTATCAGTGCTTAATATACTAGAGAAGTTACTTGGTAAGTGTGCAGAATACTGTAAGGAGGTGGATCCATCAATTAAAAATATTTACAAATCAACGACCCGACAACTCCTTCGCGAGTTCAGAATATTTCAGAAATTTGAGCTCGGCATTTGATGCTTGCCAACCTGGTGCGGGGGATGACCTCGCTGCCTCGTTGTCCTCTTTGTTGTTTTCTTGATCCTCTACCGAAACAAAATCCTCCAGGGTGGTGTTCTTCTTCCCCTCCATGGGCTTGACCTCTTCGATAACCTCTTTTATGTCATCGTCGTCAAAGTCGGTAGCCTCGTCCACCTTCGTCCTCTTGCCCGCCGCCGCGTTGGAGTTGGGGCACATGGTGTTGAGTACAGACATGTCGGTGTTGTTAAAGGCCACCCCAAAGGCTCTCTTGGCAGCCATCATATGACGCGTCACGAGCTCCAAGTTGTTGTTGTTATTGTTGCTGTTGTTCGACGACCTGAAGCTGGTCTCCACAAGGCGCTCGAGCGAGCCTAGGATCGAGCTGGCTGATCCTCTGTTCTCAGTGTCCTCGCTGTTGTCGTTGTCGCCACCCACGTCGATGCCAACTTTGTCAGTGGTGCGATTCTGACTGCTCTGACTGTTGCGCTCCATTTCAATTAACTTCCTGACGGGTATTGCTTTCTTTTTGCCATAAGTGTTGCTCCCTTGCTGAAGAGCTTGCCTGCTCTTTCCAGCCCCCGGTTTGCGAGTGGTCAGGGTGTCTGAGAGCTGCAACAAAATTGAGGCATTTGAGGAAGGAATCTTTCTTGACACACCTGTGATTTACGTACCATGCCCTGCTTGAACGAAGCCAGGTGGGGCGATGCTGGACTTGAGCAATGGGAAGGGGTTGGCGTTGATGCCGGTGTCGATCCACTGGATTGTTGCTGTTGTTGTTGTTGCTGCTGCTGCTGTTGTAGTTGTTGCTGAGCCCTCCAAGTGGACAGTTGCTCCTGGGGTATGACCTTGGTGTAGTGCTTGGTCTCCGACATGTGGGTGGTGAGGTCGGCGAGGCTGCGGAAGCTCTGGCCACACCACATGCATTTCAGGATCTGACGAGTCTGTTCCTCGCCTTTGCCCAACCAAACGTCTTGACCTCGTACCAGCTTTCGGGGAGCACTACTGGTTTTTCCGCTCGCCTGATGACTCTCTGTACCCCCTCCTCGGGTTCCTCCCGAGGCCGAACTCTTGGTGAGGCTGTTGTTGTTGTTGTTGCTAGCGCTATTGTCATGATGGCTACCCACTCGACCTACCACCCCGGCGGCCTTAGAATTCGGTGGCACGACGTCGCCATGTTTGGCTACTTTTAAGTGGGCCGTGAGTGAGACAAGATTTGGGTATTTCTCGTGGCACCCGACGCATCGAAACACGTCCTCCGTTGTGCTCGAGGCCGCCGAGGTCACACTCGACACGAGAGGCGAAGAAGATTTCGACGCCGCATGCGTAGCTTTCGCTGCAAGCATGGCTTTGGTAGTGGTGATCGGCGGCACTGGCGGCGGAGGGCCTCGCAAAGCACTAGCCGAGGACGAGTTTGATAGCCTGCTCATGAATAGCCAGCTGGAAAAATATCAAAAGAATATATGGAGTATAGGCACAAAAGACTTACATTTCTTACCTTGATTGCCATGGAAAAGGTTTCAATGGGGGTGGAGGAAATGTGGGTGCCATCATTGGTGATGTGGAACTGCTATGGGGATATGATCGACCATGATGCGAAGAGAGAACCGGCGGCGCACTGTTGAAAGGCTGCCTCGAGGCTAACTGCGAGATTTTCTGCAAGGCCGAAAGAGCCGAGGTCGTCGTCGAGGTCAATCCTCCACCTGCGTTGAGGTCCGCCGCCATGGAGGCCTTTTCCGTTTCCGCCAAAGCTTGCCAGGCCGACTTTTCCATAAGGGAGGCCAAAAGTGGCTGGAGGCCAGATCCCACGCTTGGCAGCGATAAAGGGTGCTGCTGTTGATGGTGCTGATTAGACCCGGGAAAAAGTGGCGAGGTCAGTTTGCCCAAAGGAGACAGGTCCAGCGGCAAGGGTGAGGACGCAGCAGAGGCCATCCCGATCTCGAAGGATTGTTGTGGTGACAGGTCTGGTTTTGGTTGCAAGCCAGTTGGCTGTTGGAGTCTCATCGCGAACTGGGCTTGCAGCCTCATCCATTTCGAGGCCAAGTCGAGGCCGCTGCTGAGCGACTCTTCGCCTTCGTCATTTACCTTATCGTGGTCACCCCCATCATCCTCGGCAATGTCGCTCATGTCATCCTTGTCTTTGAGGTCTTCGCCAACTGAAGAAACAGAACAGGATTTTTAATTGATCTGATTGAGCTCGACGAATGATCTCCTGATGACTAACATTTACCTTCTATCAGGTTATTTCCAGCCTCATTATCATCGTCATCATCTTTAGCTCTTTTGGGACAATGCTGTTTCCTGCGACCCATCTTTTGCGTGTGGGCTTTCTTATTTTCCGAGGGGACACCGCACGTCCTTCCACCGTCGAAGCGCCCGAGCATCTGGGAAGCCTTTTTTCCGCGACTCTCTCCCTCTCCTCGGCAGCCAAAGTTAAATAACATCCACCTCGTTTCGTGCGGCAAATGCGCATCTTTTTTAAGTACTTTTTGTACTTACCTACAGTATCTATGAAATGAAATATGTACAATTATATAAATTCCGGCTTGTAGTTGAGCTTAGTACATATTTCTATTTGCAGGCACAAGCAAATGAGTACCAAGCTAGCCTCCATTAAAATGTTTTTGAATAGCAAGTCTTTTCAAAAGCTATTGACTTTGTATAGACAAGGGTATATTGAGCACAAGTTGTTACAATAATTTGCAAATACGAGTACATGCTCGAAATGAATTTATGGATATCCCTTGAAATCGAACGTCATGCAAAAATAAGACTTTACGACATTGTACACAATGTATTGAATGGAGAAAGTCCTTTGCTGACCATCGGACTGACTGCGTAAGATTAGGGTTGAAATTGTCGGGGTTCTTTCTCACACAGACTGGCCAAGGTGTATCCATGAATGTTTATCGCGGATAAAAGAGCAGATTCGAAGATTGCCTCAGTGCTGCTGCGACGAGAAAAAAGGAAGGAAGAAATGCCACTTATGCTCATGCTCTGTCCGTATTCCAAAGAGGCAGATAAACGCTCTAACCTAGACCTACGACATCCAATTTTTGCATAAACGAGGTGGAGCTTTTTTCTTTTAAGAAAAGGGGAACTGCTGGCACATATTTACACAAGCACACGGTTATAGCAAAAATCGTTCCATAACAAGCCATCGAGTATCACACGTCCTGCGTCCCTTGGGATTTCTATCTATGCCGTGCCATCTATTGGTAAAGTTCTCCTATAATTTTCGTTCACATAAATTAGCCAACTATTCTAGTAGTATATCCGTAGATCAGCCATAAAACAGCAAACTGCACTATCCAAATATGCAGTCAAGGTGACTTCGATGTCATTTGGTAGCAATTAAACTGTACATAAAATGAATAGGGCAAATGTAGAAATCGAAGCTGCTCGAGACAGATCATAAAACTACGCCCATTATTTCCATCCCCCCACTAAAGTATGACGTATACACACACACACGAAAAGGAAATTCCGTGGAATATAAAAGCCATCTTTGGTAGTAGATCGTGAAGTATGGCCGTCTCTAACTCCTTTCGGTAACCATATATCTGCCTGCCTTCGTATATATTTCAGTAATAGCCATCGCGCGAGTCGAGCAATAGCAAAAGCTGGTGGAGGCAGTAAAATTCCCCCTTTAGCTTATGACATCCATTTCGCGGAGAAGAGAGAAGAGGAGAGGACAGTCGCGAGGCTCTCGCACCCGCGGCGGCCGACGTTATTGTCGTTATAGCATTTGAAGTCGCGGGTCCGCGCCGAGGAGAACCTAATCAAGCTGTCTCAGACCAGTAGTAAAAGTGACGGACGGCCTCGCGCCAAGTTAGGTGGGTACTTGCTTGGTCGCCAGCCCATCTATCTGCCATAAATACAGACGATATTTGTGGTGTATGTAGTCCATATACTGTACTCCTCTATTTAAATGGTTAAAGTCTCTGACGGAAGGATAAAGAAATTGTGGCGTGGGAGACAGGATACTCACAAGTTAATCTACTTTAAAAGAAAGGCCATTTAACCTCCCCAAACTTTTGCCCGGATCTGATACCTTCTTCGCATGGAATGAACGACGTTCATGTGCAGTAAAAGAACCAACCTGCAGGGAGTCACGTTGTTGTCCCAAATTTTTCTCATGGTATTGCTCACATTTTTAGGGCGTAGGTACAGCGATAAGAAAAGAAAGGCTATATTGGTGTAGCCATCTATGGGATAGCAGGTGCTCTCGAGAAAAAAAATCAAACTTGGTACGATGGTGTATCTACGAGTACATCCTACGCATGACACTACTAAACCTGCAGCCTTTAAATATAGTATGGCCGTAATAAAAATGGACGAGGTTGGTCATTCCAGCAATCGAATTAATGGCTGCAGCAAAATCATAACTCAAGACTTTTCTTATCGGCTCCATATACCCAACTGCAAGGAGCCGATTTAGATATTTAGATGGCCATTTAACCATCTCGAAACGAATGAGCCGACATATACTTTTTGGCAGCAGCCGTATGTCTATATGCTGTCCTATAAAGAACTTCCAGCATTTAGCGAGGAGGAAATCTAAAATAGGATTGGAGACACCCAGATAAATATGCACACTGTTTTTAGAGGCGATGTTTATTCAGTTCAAACCAGAGTACGGTTTCGTCGTCGCTTGGATGTGAGGGACGTGTGTAGGTTTTATGTGGTGCTAGCCATTAAGCATAATTGCTCTTGGGTTAAATGGTGTGAGCGTCAGGATTTATCGCTCGAAAGGCGGCGGCGACCTTTTTCGTTCCTCCGCTTCATAGCCGCTTCTCGCTCCTCAGAAGTCGTCTCAGCTTTCAGAAAGCATCCCGCCGCCGGTCGTTATCTCTCCCACTTGGCAAGGAGGGGATGGCAGAGAAAGTGTTGTCCTCGTCCTCGGTTTTTAAGTACAAGTCAAATTAATGAGTATTGAGTATTGAATTGCTTTCGATTTACGTATTCAAATGCAATCCTTAATCTCATGTAACCCAGCATTTTATAGGTCCTCTTCACCTGGTCGTTGTATCGTGAAAATGTGCACAGTCGCGACGAGAAGAAGCCAGAAGGAAGAGTTGCTCTATAACCGGGTTGGCGGCGAGAAAAGGCCGTTAGGAATATAAGGTGGTTAGAATCTAGCCTCGGCCGACTGAAGACTGAGAGCGGAGTTAAAACGGAGAGGAGAGAAGGAGGATGGCTGCTAGTGCTAGTGTTGGTAGGTAGGTAGGTTGGTATATTATTGCCATTGCTGTGGTGTGGTGGAACGGCGGAATGGCGGCGGACCCATGAGATCGAGAGCCATAACGCTTGATGAACCGGTCTATGGAGAGCCATTGCCAGGCGGCCACTCGTCATCTTTACGGCCAACCATTTTCATCCAACGTGACAACTTGCTATTGTCATAGGAGCTTCTGCCAGCACATAAAACGTACTGCAATGGTGTGTATACATCCACCTACCTCTCCGTTCTACTCCCGAGCAAGCAGTAAAATAATGTCGCAACTGCCGCATCTCGGAGGAAAATAAGCTCCCCGGCCAGATGGCTAAATGGCCTTTTTTGAATTCTGAGAATGAACGTCGTTAGCATGGAAAGTATAGAAGAGAGTTCTTATTACACTACTAAAGTGCCCCATCTCGTCACAAAACTTTTGTTTGGTCGGGTAACGAAGAGCCAAACTTTAATGTGAATACATATCTGTAGAAGCAGGGGAAAGTAGCAAACAACATGCTGATTTAGGTGTTTCGCCAGCCATCTAACCGAACGCGACACACTACTCCCTCCATTTAAGTAGAGATAGCAGAAGGCCAATGCAAAAAAAAGTTCTCGATACACTGTCCAATTCGTGAGATCCATCTATCAGAATTGAATCTATTGGGGAACTGCACATGAACTGATAGAACCATCAAACTTGGCAGGCGTACCGAAGCCCATCGAGACGAGTCAGCTCTATGGACATCTATCTACGTGTCCTTAAATTGGAATACCCTAAATAAAGCGCGTAGAACTTTCCGCGTTATTTTCGGTCTCGTCTTGTTTCAGAAGACGTCGTGACACATTTTATTTCTCTCATAGAAATTTAACATCAGCGTGGGAGTTTACGAGGATTTGGCGGAGTTCCTGGACTCGCGGAGAGAGGCAGACCTCTTGCGTCTCAACTCCTTAGCCTCCTTGGCTTCCTTCTGCCTCTGTGCCAGGATCTTGGCGTACTCAGCCGCGGCCTGACGATTCTTCTCGGTGCGTTTGCGCTTCAGAGCTTGACGGTGACGCTTCCTCTGCAACATGATGGGGGTCACAAGTCGCTGGACCTTGGGAGCCTTGAACTGGGGCTTCTTGCCTTCCTTGACGGGCAGGGCACGCTTGATCACGTACTGGCACACGTTGTCATCCTTGCTGAGGTTGAACAACTTGCGGATCTTGGAGGCTCTCTTGGGTCCCAATCGACGGGGAATGGTGTTGTCAGTGAGGCCGGGGATTTCGTTCTCGCCCTTCTTCACAATCATGACGGAGAGGACCGACAGATTGCCGTCAACAATGCAACCACGGACAGACTTGCGCTTGCGCTGGCCGGCTCTTCTCTGGCGGAAGCACGAATGCCCCTTGGAGAGAAGAAGGCGAACACGTCCCTGGGTCAACACACCCTGCTTCATCGGGAATCCCTGCTTGTCGTTGCCTCCGGTGATGCGGAAGACATAGCCTTTCCACTCGTCGCCGAGGGTGGACGCGTCAACCTCCGCTCCCATGCGCTTTTCATAGAAGGGCCGAACCTGTAGAAAATGCCATTAGTCTGCAGGCCGGATACACTTTCGCAAATCATTTCACTTTGGCTTACCTTGTGCTCATCGTTGATCTCGAAGAGCTTTTGACACCCGGTGGCCGGGAATGCCACATTAATCTTCATGGTGGACTGTCTCTGTTTTCACACTCCGACGAGAATCTGAAAAGAAGATCACTGGTCAGCACAATTGGCTTAAGCTTTTGGCCCGTGTTTCCGCGTCTCACACTCTCAATATTCACGAGAGCTGAAGACAGACGAGCAATTGCAAATCTCGAAATATTTTTCACGTATTTACTTACACAGAGAAATTTTTGAAAAGGAAGAGGAAATGCGTCAGCTGACCAAAATAAACAAAAGCGACTAAGTCGATCTCAAATAATCTAAGCAAAAATATTGATGAACTAACCAATAATTTCAGAAAAGTGAGTGAATTTGCGATTCTAATATTCTACCACAGTTTCAACATTTCGCATTTCTATTAATTTTTTTAATGAAATTTGGGTAAGGCACAAATCATAAATTTTGAAATAAGCCCACAAAAAGAGCCATCAGCTCACGTGTGTGGTAGGCGGCCGTGCTCTTATTGAAAGGTTGCGAGATTCGTCAGCGAGCGGAACTTTCCACCAATAAACTTCCGAAATGAGGAAATGGAAAAGTACAAAAATATGGAGTTTGGACTTTTTAATTTTGTTTAAATGTTATAGATAAATACTGTGTATCTACGTAATTGAAGTTGCACAGCATAAAAATTCGACTTCATTAATTTTGGGCTCAGTGTCTTTTCATAATTTTTTAATAAATTCGACGTCATTTATTTTAGCTAATCTCTTTTCATGATTTCTTAAAAAATCAGAGATATAAATCCGGTTTGATTTGACATTAAGAGATCCGCTATATTGGAAACAAAAAATAACAATGTGCATTTTTATGTGAGTCGGGATCGTGATTATGAACCGATTTCTTTCCTCCACGTTTTGAGGATGTTTTCTGCTTGCCGCAGACTTTCATCATGCTAAAAAAAGAAAACGACATTGATTTGAAATTTGAGTGCAAGACTGAGAAAAAAATCAACCTTTATGAAGCAGAACCGAATGTAGTCTTCGCCGATGCTTTTGTGGGGAGCACTGAAGAATGCTGAAGGTGGGATGCCCTGGAGCTTTTTCGTCTTGGACAGCCACTTGGCGAATCGGAAGTCAATCTGGTCATCTGTTTCAGAGCTTAGATCCACCTTGTTTTCTGCAATTTATTCGATTTTCAAAATGGTAATCTTTGTTCCACAGAATTTTTCTTACTGAAGGCACTCCAATCCGCCATGATGAAGTAACCCCCTTCCGGAATGACCGGCTCGAGTCCAACTTCGTGAAGAATGTTTGCAATAAAGTCCCTCTTTTTCTGCAAGTCAACGGCAATCGACTTGAAATAGCAGTCGGGCGATTCCAATCGTTTCAACTCGACTTCGAAAGCTCTGAAATCAAACAAATGAAGAGTCTTACTTTTTCGAAGGTGGTCATGGTCGTTCATTTTTGTTTTATTTACCTGGCTACAGCTTCCTGAATTGGTGTAGGGCAGGCGTACACACAGTTCTGGTGGGCAACTTGACAATTTCGTAGGAGATTTTGAGGTCCACAGGCCCAGCCAAGCTTCCAGCCAGTGACTGAAAAGGTCTTTCCGGCGCTGCCAATCGTGATCGTGCGCTCCCACATATCCGGGAGGGTCGCGATCCTGATCATCTCATTATTGTCGTACACCATGTGCTCGTAGACATCATCCGATATGCAGAGAACGTTGTGCTTTTTGCACAGGTTGGCAATCATCTCGATCTCGTTCTTTTGGAACACTTTTCCAAGGGGGTTGTTCGGGTTGTTGTAAATGATGGCCTTTGTCTTGCTGGTGAACAAGCCTTCCAGCTCGGCCGGGTCCAGCTTCCAATCGGCAGAGGTCATTTGCTGCCCTGGTTTCACATCCCGAGGAGCCAAAGCAATAAATTTCGGGTTGCCACCGGCCAGCTTTACCATCGGTTCGTAGCAATCGAAATAGGGTTCGATGATGATAACTTCGTCTCCTTGGTTGACGTTGCCCATGATGGCGCAAAATAAGGCCTCATAAGCTCCATCAGTGACTGCAGAAAAATATGGTCATGCTGAATACAATGATGTTCTTTATTCATTAATTACCTAGAACCTCCGTTTGTAGGTCGATGGTGGACGGCCTGTTCAAGAGTTTGGTGTAGAGCTCAGAGATGGCGTTGATGAGCCTCGGGTGACCAAAACCACGTGTGTACTGTTGAAGCGGAATTGCATCGGAGGATGCCACCTCTGCGAGAGCCTTTGTGACATAGTTTGGAATGAGATCGTCTGGCAAACCTTGGCCCAGATTTAGTGGCTTGTACTCGAGGGCAATTTTCACAAACTCGACCCTGCAATTAGTGCGGTGATCATTGGTGACAAAAGAATGAACAAGACTGGAAATACCAGCCATAACCCGCTCGCGGTATGACTATCAAAAGCTGCATAGAACTACCAAGAAATGTTAAGAAATACTAAGAAGTTCTAAGAAATGGCAGGAAGTACTAAGAAATACTAGAAAATACTAAGAAATACTAAAAATACTAAAAATACTAAAAATACTAAAAGATAGACACTAAAAACAAGCTTGAACATGCTTAAACTTGCTCGGACATGCTCAGACATACTTGGGCATGCATGACCAAGCTTGGCAAGTCTCAACAAGCATCTGATGCACTGCTAGTTAGTACCTAGAGGAACTTTCATGCCAAGAAGAAGAAGAAGAAGAAGAAGAAGCAGAAGAAGAAGAACAACAAAGTAATATTTAGACCCTAGCGAGCTACTAGCTCGCGGGTAAAAATGAAATGGGTTGTGTTGTGTTGTTACCAGACGTTCTTCTCAAGTCCTTTGTACTTGTCGGCGAGGGCGAACTTGTCCATAGCGGTTGGCGTCGTCATAAAGGTCTTGCTCGACGTTAGATGGGAAGCTCGGGTTCGCGTGGCAGTGGATAAAATTGACTTCGTTGTGTGTCTGGCCAAATTCACTGCCATTTGAGGAGTGAACGCAAACCACATCTGTGAATATAGTTGTGATTTTAAATTGTTTAATTGACAGTTATATTTGTCGGTTGATGCAAGAAAAAGCCGACCACAACAAACTCTGTCAAAAATGTAGCCTCTTACGTAATCAGATCACTCGGTGTCGCGATGTTCAAAACTAGTTTTTTTCCTGAAGTTTCTGCAATTTCTCGATGAAATGAATGCCCTTTAAAATTATTCGTTAGATTTTGAAACATATATTTTAATAATATTTTCCGACGAGCACAGAAACGTATAAAGTTTTACTGTCACAAGAGAAAGCTACGCTTGTAGTTGGAATGGCGATTTCGAAATGCTGAATCAGAACAACCCGATCTCAGGCAAGCTATAACATACTGATTATGTCAAAACTTACATATATCTAAATAAAAAAATAATTATTTAGCAAATAGAATTTCTATTTTTTAAAAAAAATGTTAGATTAATTAAATGCTTAATTTATTTATATGGGTACATAATGATTAACTCTGATGAGTCATCAGAGTTAATTATCAGTAATGACTATAAGTAGATATAAATAAATATATTTCGATTTTCAAGCTCATGATATCACACTTTCTGTCTGTGGCAAAAGGTCTAGAGTCTCTTCTTCCAAGCCCTCGTCTGAGGTTTTTATTGGCATTTGATTCCTAGAAAAAAATATGCAGTTTTCAAAGTCCACGGATTAAATCATTGAATCTACCTGTAGAGGATGTAATGCTGAAGCAAAAAGACCAGGTCAAAGAAAATGGAAAATCCTCCCAGCCCCAATTTTGCTGCATTTCCAAGTAGGGAAGCCCAATCGTCTAAAAAAGTATTAAGTGGACTCGAATAAAAAATAGCAAGCAAGCGTGATCTATATTATGGTATGCTCACCATGGTTATAAGCAATCAGGCACATTTGCAGGATGGACAAAACACCCCCAATGAGGTCCAGCATTGAAGTACCAATAGCCCATCCGAATGTGCTTTTTCGCCGGAAATTCATATGTGCCTGAGGAACGTACTTCAGCAACGTGATGAGAATCTTGATGAAAGCCATGAAGTATAGCATGTCCAACCAGTCGATGGTGTTGGTGATGGATAGGTAAAGTCTGTCCAAGGCAAAGAGGACTATTCCAAACAGGATAATTTTGCACGATTGCGAAATGGTTTGGTTTCCACGCTAAAATCCGTATAAGTACGTAGACATAAGTCCGGACACCGTTAATAAACCTCTCACCTCGTAAATTATGCACTGCCAAATCGAAACCAGGCATAGTGCAACCGAGTGAACGGCGAAAAATATATCGTTGATCTCCACCGGAATGATCCCAAATGGGTGACGTCTAATATACTCAGCGATGACACCAGGAAAGCTGTAGAGGCCAATGTTGAAGATCATGTAAAAAGTGTGGCCCAGGGTGTTGTACGCCAGATAGTCGAAGTTAAGCCCGACGACACTGAAATCAGGGTAGAAAGGTCATCTTTTATTGGCTACATTCGTTGATGGCAAATATTTACCTTTTTCTGGAAAAGTTGTTCAAGACTTGAGGATAAAAGGATATGTTCCAGGCAACAACGTAGATCCAGCCAAAGATTGCACTGAGGACATGGAGGCCACTTGAGCGGCTGACTGTGATTCTGACAAAGAGCATTCCATGGGGTATGTGCAGTTGTGCTTTTCCAGGATGAATACATGTGGTGTTAACTACCACAGTGACAACACCTGGACGAACACCTCGAACGCGGAAGGAAAACGATGATTTGCCAAAGGTCGTCACATTTTTCGGTGGTAGATCGTCAATGACGCCCAAGGCATCCGGTAAAAAACTGACTCGTAGCTGGAGAGAGCTCTGATCGCCATCAGCGATAGGATCAGTTTGCTGGGCCAAAATTGTGACTTCGCGCTCCTCTTGGACAAGGATGCCAACAGCTTGATCAGGGATAGTCAGCTCCCATTGTGGTACAGTATTGACTTCACTGTAGGTGTTGGTTTTGTTGGAAGATTCGATCAAGTTGTCTCCATTTGCTGTCTTCACGATCACCAATATGGAGCCAATCAGTGTGACAAGTGACCATGACAATATGTGTAGATTGGAAGACATTGCGGTCCTATCGGGAGTCGTGACTCGGCTTTAATGTTGTTGGTTAACTGGACAATAAGAGAGGGAATGATGCATCTTTTTGAAGTACGTTTGCAGACACCAAATCATTCTTGACAAAGAAGTTTCCACGGTGGACTAGTTTGGCCTCTTTTCTCTCCATCAAAGAAGTTATGTCATATCACGTGTCACTTGGAAACAATCATGTTGCTTTACACTCTTGGCCATGCTGTCTTGAATTGTGTCAGTGTATCAGAGTTGACCACGGACACAAGAGTGATCCTTATGATCGTTGGCCTGTCACCAGTATTAATGTAGAGGGTAGCTTGAGGTCATGACAGGTCATGTAAAATGTGGCAAAAGTCTGTCAAAGAATTCAGGGTTGGGAATGACGGCCAGCACCGTTTGTTTTGGATGTTGGATGACGTCACGTAGGTACAAGTGTGGGAGAGGAAATCTGTTGCTGCGGTATCTTTTTAGCATTTCACAAGTAAAGACTATGGGCTAGTAATGGAATGGATCATTAAAAATGTAATTATTTACAGACAATAGATGGCGACAACATTAATATTGAAAACAGATTTCAACATTTTAGTGCTCATATTCCCCCCTAATAAATGTATTGCATTTATATTCAATAGAGTGTACTATGTACATATTTATAATACGAGCCTGGAGCATATTCTCCAAATGTATGAGTCTAACCGTCAACGGGTAGGTCGGCCGGCCGGCGTACATGTGCCGAGAGGAGAGATCAGGTGAAACTCAAAAAAGGTGCTCTCATCGTTGTCCCATTGTCAGTTGGGGTCGTGAAAGTGTAGAAGTGTGTCGATCTTTATCCATCTGGGAAAAAGGCATGAATTGCAATCCGTCCTTTTATCCCAAGCATTTGGCTCGCCAATATGTCGACTGGAACAAGGATCAGGACGAGGTTGGGCAACAGGTATTATTAGCAGCACCTGCATCCTCCCCCCTTCGTTCTACAAGCGACATCAGCAGTAACGGTCGTTGGGACCACAATAATTCGAACTCTTCGACAATAACACCACCACCTGCCAGATTAGAGCAAGTGCAACATTCAAATATTGTAAGCCCCGACATGGGTGAAAGCAACATCAACGATGTTTCCAACTCCAAAGCTTCCAACGACAAGGTCTTTGGAGGCCTCTCACAGCCTTTTATCAGCGCCATGGAGAAACTATTTAACGTCTTGGATTTCAACCAAAATGGACTGGTGCACTTCAACGGTGAGAATATATAATTGGTGCAAATATGGCCAGATGATTTCTAAGCTTCATTTTTCCATTTTTACAGACATCGCGGAAAACTGGTCCCCAGCCACTGCCACTACCGCCAACAGCAAATTACCCCCTGGAATTTTGTCTTCCTTGAAAAAAGTGGCCACACCAGATGGAAACCTTACCTTTGAGCGCTTCTGCGCCGGCCTCAAAATCGCCATCCTTCGGCATGAGGCCTCCCGTTATCGCCAATCTTCCAATGAGTTGGATTCGACTGAACTGTTTCACAGCAATTGGGAAAGGGGAGGCACTGAAAGGCCAAACTTCTCGCTGCTCTCGAGGACCAGCAGCATGCCCATTTTGCCAGATGGCGACGCCAATTCACCGACAAACTCGGACGAGGTCGCCAGCTATTGCGATCCCCCCGTTATTGGTAGTGGTGTGGAAGACATAAGCCTGAGCCCTAATATCAGGAAATCTGCCCCACCTCGTTCACCAGCCGAAGACGCCGCCCCTTCGACAAGCCACCGAGTATTTCCGGGTCTAGCCCCTCAGCAGGCACCCCCGAAACCCCCGCGTGTGATGTCAGCCATATTCGGCCAGCCCCCGCCGAACCTCTCCGTGGCCGCCGCCGGGAAACTTGGTGGCTCCACCGCCTCCTTGCCAGCAGTTGTCGCCGAGCATGTTCACGATGATTCGGAGCACAAAATCCGTGAGCCGGAATTTATCTGGAAAGCGCCTCCCGCACATCATGCATTCGTCAAGCCACCACCGGCCGTACCCCTGGCCTCTAGAAAGTCGGGTCACACGAGTCACAACAATTTCAATCCAAGGCGGCACACCCTTCAAGGTGGCGTTGATGTGACAGTGGTACGCACTGAAATTAAATCATTATATGCTATAGATTGTTATAACAATTTTCATTTAATAGGTCCGAGGATTCGAGCAGCTGGAGCAGGAAAAGGAAGTCCTGGAAGAAGGACTGGCCATGGTTGAGAAGACGAAAGCGGGCTTCCTGGCCAGACTCAACGAGGTCAATCAACGGCTCCTGTCGCTTCCCGTGTCGTCCCTGTCTGCGCTGGAGTCCAACCAGGAAAGGTTGGTAGTTGAAATGAAGAGCATTGGTGAGATCAGGGATCTGAACAGGCGACTCGAGGGGATAGCAAATGGCAGGTCATGCACAGCGCCAACCCCAGATGACGACCAGCCACAGGATCCCCAGGGACGAGCGGCCTCGTTTGAGATGGCGAGGAGGATTGAACGATTGAAGGAGCAAAACAGGATGCTCACAGAGGAGATCAGCCATCAGAGCCATCGGGTGACCGTTCTTGAACAAGACAAGCGCGCCCTTATCAAGCAGCTATTCACGAAACCCTCCTCGGCCGACAGCATCACAAGTAATTTTTCATCTGCCTTGAAATCATGAAGAAATCAACTTTTTCGGGACACAATAAATCTATGCATGGCCACTGTTATTCTGTAAGCTAATAGATAATTTCGCAAAAGCAAAAGCGCGAAGACCGCACACGCATAGATTTTTGTGCAGTAGGACGTCGAGGTCAACAACATGATTTACGAGAAGGAAGGTAAAGTGTTTTTGCTCGGCTTTGTCGTTCTGTAGTTGAAAGTTTTATGGGCATTTTTCTCTCTTTTGTCGCAGTCACTTCAATGAAAAATGTTTCCACCGCGTAGATAGCTCTCAAAAGATGACCTGCTTGATGCAACAAATAAGCCTTTAATATACTGTTGATATTCTAGTCGAGAATAGCAAATCATCGTCTATGCAGATTTTTATAAATAGACTGTCTGACATTAATTATTTTTGGGCCAATTTTCAACACATCAAGATCTCAAAAATAAATTGAGGTACGCTTACATGGTCACTTCAGTTTGTTGCTCATGTGCCCGGGTAGTTTGTTAAACATTAGCAGACGACATGTCGCGACGACAAATGTTGGAAATAATTGGGTTTTCTTTTCTCACCGTTGACTTTGAGGACATTCGTCACAGCATATGTAGGTAGATAGATAGATACAGACATCAGAAAGAGGAGGAGCATTCCCCCTGACAAACAAAGGTAAACATTACAGTCTGCATATGTGTTGAGATATTGATTTCTGAATGAATTGCCCATTTTCTCTTCACATCCATTTTGCATGGTCTTTGTCTGGTCTGGGAGCACTCGATACCGTTTTTAAATGAGATATTCACAGTTCACAAATCACCAAGAGTCCAATCATTCAGTTTTTATATCGCTTAAATGTTCCCACGAGGGCCGCCGGGTCCTCGGTATCCTCGGCCCCACCCTGGCCGAACTTCTTCTGATAGACGCCCATGAAGTGTTCCCAGATCTTCTCGACGAAGATCATGAGCATAAAAATGCCACCGACCATGAAGGCCACCGCCACCACGATGCCCAGCTCCTGGAGTGCCAGGAGCGTCTGCACCTTGAGGTTGGCCAGCTTGGCCCCCGGGCCTCCCCCGATGCCGCCAGGTCCCATCATCCCGCCGCCCGCGGAGTCGATGTCCATCAGGGAGGGGTCCATGACGTCAGCCATGTCTCCGCCTCCACCTCCGTCGTCTCCCGTGTCCATATCCTGCAGAGAGAATGCAAAGGTCGATATCACCTAGGCATTTACATTTACCTGCGTTTTTCCCCAAAGTTACCGGGTAAATGTCATGTCTGTCCAAGATAATTCGAAAGGCAGGCCTTGAAATTTTAGCTTCAGCTCTTTCACGCTTCATTAACGAGCCCATTTTCAATAGTTTTACGGGTGTCAGCAGCGATACTTTCATTTCATAAGAGATAGGCATAGATTAGCAAGGTAACTGGCTGTACCAATTGGCAATAGCAATGCTGAATAAAAATGTTGAAAAGTTAGATATATCAACACATATTTTAAGTTCGATCCAAAGTAAGTTATCATTTATTGCTCACCATTTTGTCTTCACAAGATTTGGAATGTTGTTGGCGAAGACAAAAAGTTTGAACTCACAGTCGATCTAGCGAGGTTAGGGTCACGATTTGATTATGTTCGACATCACGAAGGCGTAACCGACGGACTTGTCTCGACAGTTGCTTTTCCAGTCGGAACTTTGCATTTTTCTTCTTTGTAATTGATTCGATCACCAGCTTTGCCACATCACATTTTAACCATGACGTAGATATTTACTGTTCAGCAGAATTTGATGTTGTGTATCTTGAGTGATTGATTAAACAATTTGGAGTGGAAGAGTTTCCAGCTAGCAATCAGCTTGGTGGGCATCAGGGATCGTGTCCCATGATATCACGGCACAATATAAGCTTCGAATATTGCTCGCATTGCTTTCATTAACTCGGCAACTTCTAAGTCACTTGTTATAACTAACTTAATTTAAACTAAGCAAATCTTCGGTGAGTAAGCATCTATTGCCGACTGGCCGCTTTTCATAGCACTAAAAGTATTTAACGAACGAATTCTACGCACACACACGGAGATAGAGACTCTGCTCTTTTCACAGGCCCAAGTCAGATTGGCAACTCGCAAATCTATGTGAAGCATAAAGTGACCAGCGTATGTGTGTCCTGCCCTTGCTTCGAGTCTGGGGATTTTTCGATTTTCCCCCAGTGGGGCACATGATAACGTGCTGTGTAAGAGAGACGGCGAACACTCGCCGTGCAGAGCTTAAGATTATACAAACACAGCCTTAGAGGGGGCATGAGTCTTCTTTCGATATTCTATTCCCTCTATGCGTGAAGCAGAATTGCCCATTGAAGCAGGCATAGAGGGATATGCCTTTATTCGCAATTTACGTGCAAGTAAACGATACCTAGTGTGACTCTTAACTGATTTACTCTTTCATTTATGCACCTATCTTTCTATTTTAGAGTGGCTTGCATTCTCGTGATAAATTAAAAAGAGACCTGAATCGAGGAAATCTAGGAGCATTTTTTCGCGAGCTAAATCTTATACTGGCTAATTTAGATACTTTGCAAAATATGAAAGGTATAAGCTTATAAATACTTGCTACTCTTTCTTCCGATACACAAAGGGGAAAAGATGTTGTGTTGTTTATGTGGGAAGAATATTGAAAGCAATGGACGTCGTCGTTCGCAAACTGTAAATTCTCGAAGCTTTCTAGAGCATACACGTACGTGCTCACTTAGAACTTATAAAGGCCAGGGTCAAGAGCAAATAATAGAAACGGAGGCGGGGAGACTTTTTGAAATGCTTTTAAAATTGACACATGTGAAAAAAGTTTAAGGCTGCGGCGGCATTGACCCTTAAGTAAAGTTCTTACTTATTCTCATTTTTCAAGCCCAAATCTGAGATTATGAGAGTATCGCTTAATGCTTAATACCTTAGCTACAAAAAAATTAACTACATTTTTTTGCACAGCAGGGTAAAATAATGCACCTTACATATTATTAGGGAGGATTTTTAATGAATACGGCAATCAACATCATGTTCTGTGTATTGGTAGATTAGAAATTGGCTGTCAGTCGATAACACACACCTCTCAACGTACGCTGGTAATAATGGTAGATACATCCTATACTTTGATAAGTGGCATGAATATCTAGGTTTCTATAAAATAGCCTGTAGAAAAGACTCCCTCACCCAGTTCGCCATAAGAGGGCGTCGGGACAAGAGAGTCCAGGGCCGTGATGCAGCGCCGATCCCGATTCGGCATCCTCCTGTCTCTCGTCTTGATTATCAACGACGCCTGCGGCCTCTCATTCTTCAGTTTCCATCTCCCGAAGAGTCCCTTGCCCGTCGAAGGAGAGGATGACCGCTACGGTTTAATGCCAAAGAGATGGCCTTCAAGCGATCTCGTTTCTGGCGTCGACAATAGTGATTTAGGAGGTGGCTTCGTTCGAGCGGGAAGGTAAACATTTTCCTCCTTTGCACTCCTGTTCCAGTTTTTGTGAAGCTCAAGCTTTCAGAGAACACGAGCGAATAATGAAGCGAATGTACAACAATTTGTACAGGTTCTGGCGGCCTCGCAGCAGTAAGACCATGGGAGAGCTGAGGAGGGAATTGAGGAGAGACCAAGAGGATACGGATTCTGATGTTCAAGGTGGCCAAGGTGGCCAAGATCAAGATCAACAAGGAGAAGATTTGGTGATCAAACGTGCTGGCGGACGACTATCGCCACTTCGACTCAAGAAGAGGGGTGGAGGTTCATATAAGAAGAAGAGCTCTTCGAGGCTGTCTCCACTACGTCTTAAACGGTTTCGCTACCCGCCAACCTGGACCCCAAAAGATGTAAACGACTGGCCCCGTCTCTATACAGACACAGAGGACTACGACTACGAGGCTGAAGAAGTGCTTGACGATACTAGACCCGTTGAGAATGCTGGGAAATTTTGGTGGCTTAAAAATGTCCACATGTAGGTATGTATTTATCTATGTAGGTACATTTATTCTTATGTTTTTAGATATCGACATAGATATATCGTAAGTACATTTTTATAATTCAATGAAGGGCTGCATAATTAATTTATTTATTGTAATAATATTAATATACCAACACACCACATGACGATCATTCAAGAGCAACTACGACGCATTTATTGAAATATATCTTCTTGCAAAACTAACAAACTGTCTCATATTTTTGGTTGTGACTTCAACGTGCGTCGGAAGTTTGTCCTCCTCAGTAAGTCCTTAGAGATCAACATAAGTGCCATGACAGTGTCATTGGTTCTTTGGATAGCCTTGGCTAATATGTTCGTGGTTGCCACAATCCTGTCCCTTGTCTTGCAGCAGGCGGCAATTTTTCCAGGGTAACATGGCTGGTCAAGGGTAAACGAGAGCAAATTGCCAATATATCAAGAAATATTTGCTCGCGTTGGTCTCCATTTCATTGACATCCGCGTGTTGTCGCGTGATTGGATATGTGGCTTCCTGATTTGCTCCTGTGACCCTTTCTGTCTCGAGTATATTCCACCCCCGCCATCAAACCATGGATATACTTAGTTGTGCGTGGTGTGTTGAGGTCCAATATATTTCCAGATACTTTTCCATGGCTTGGCTATCGAAGGGACGGGGAAATTGTCAGTCAATATCCATCAAACGGGACTTCTTTTTTACACGGTGTGTCGAGAATTGACATGAAATTGCACGATTGCATTTTTGGTTTTCTCAATACCGTGACCAATATGGAAGAATGAAAGTAAGTATCGCAGTAGTTGCTTCACTGCAAAGTGAGAGCATGTTCAACAGTACGAACAGGAATGCTTACCAAATTGAATTTACTGGAAGTGGTGGACTATACAAGCATAGACAGGGGGTCAAAGGGATCAAAATTGTCCTAGATATAATCGTACCAACGTACGTGTATTACTTGCAAAAATATGTCGGGAACTTTCTACGGAAGTCCATAGCCTGACTTTAACCGGACATCGCAAAGCAAGTTTGATCGTCCACGAGGACACACCAATACCTTATAACCACCCATTGCAGAGGATTTGTATATCATTAACAAGTGTGGCAATACCACCTTAAATTAATCGACATGTCTGACACGGAGTTCGACGTGTCCTCAATTGCCTCATCAGACGGAGTAATCGAATTGCCTGTGGACGAAGAGGGCGCCGGACAAGATTCAACAGGTAATGAGGGGGCAAATTTAGATCCCGCCGCTGACAAAGAAAATGTTGACGAGAATAAAAGTGAAGACGGCAGTGAGGATGAAGGAAATGATGATGACGATGAGGAGAAGGAGAAGGAGGAGGAGAAGGAGGAGGAGGAGGTGAAGGAAGAGCAGCCTGAGAAGAAGGATGAGCTAGCACTCCCACTTGTTGCAACAACAGCAAAGCCCCCTATTGAAAAAGGATCCCCGTCACCCACTGTTGATGATAGATCAAAGTCGTCAATTGCCGTCACCGTTCGCATCGCCGGCACTGAAAAAGATGAAAAGAATGCTTCAAAGCGAAAGACCTCCATCAGGGACACCGACCTCGACGATGTCTCTACCGCCGTGCAACAAATGATCAGTGAAGAAGAGGAGGACGAGGAGGAAGAGAGGTTGCCAACAAGACAAAGTACTGGCACGAGGTTGCACCCTGCTTTTGGCCTTTCGCCTGATCCAGGTCGATCGGTGAGCTTCCATAGTGATGTTGATGGCCAGTCACCTGTAAGACATAGCAGAAAAGCACAGGTGGATATCGTCATATCCCCAGTCGCTGACAAAATTGGAAAGTCCAAAAAGGGAAGCATTAGAAAAGAACGAGGTCGCCAAGGCCGACATGGTAGCGGCAGCTCTCGATCGCCGAGCAGTCGAAGTAGCAGTCGCAGCTCAAGTCGAGGGCGCCCAGGGTCAAGCCAAAAGAAGACCTCCAAAAAGAAGAAAAAGGCAAAAGACCGCAGGAGCAGCACATCTCCTTCATCGGGAGAGGAGCAGGATGGTCAAAGTGATGGCGAAAGGAAGAAAAAGAGCTCGAAAAAGAAGTCTAAGAAAAAGAAGAAAAAGTCGAGCAAGAGCAAGAAGAAATCGAAGCGTAAGCGTAGCAGCAGCAAGAAGGACGACCTCGCCTCGGACGAGGAGGAGAAGAGCATCACCAAAGCCGGGGCGAGCAGCGGCAGCAAGAAGAAGCACAAGTCCACTAAAAAGCTCGACATCGTCATTGACGGCGTCCAGCTGTTTTCGGACGTCGAGGTCTCCGACGACCCCGAGAATTATGCACCCCCAAGGGACTTGAGCCCGAGGAGCGCTGCCGAGTATGTGAAAGCCAAGCTCAAGGAGGCGGCCAAGCGTCGAGCCAAGAAGCGGGCTGGAAAGAAAAAGGGTAAAAAGAAAGGCAAACGGAAACGGAGGAAAAAGAAGAAGAGGCGAAAGAAGCACGGCAGCGACAGCGAGGATGACAGCGGCCCCGACGAGTCCGAGATCCGCAAGGCGCGAAAGTTGCCACCTGGCGACCAGCACTTCTTCCCAACCCCCAGAAATTTGTTCAAAAAGAGGTGCGTCTTCTCATCGGAGGCCAAACCGGTGGTCTGCTCGATTTGCGACGGCATCCACTTTCGAACGAAGCGCAACTTTGCGGCCAACTTGAGGATCATCGTTAACGTGAACAAGGCCCTGACAGACATTCTTGGCCAGATGCGGAATCGAATGACCAAGATAGACAACAACCTGGTGAGGGTCAAGCAGAACCTCGAGTACTTGGAGGACATGTATGAAGGAGTGTTTCGAAAAGTCAATCGTTTGATAGCATAACACTTTTATTGACCTAAATCTAAACATGACAATTTAGTAACAATTGATGCATAAATACAGCTTTTTTTCTCGTAATAGTTTTGACACATTTAACAGTTAAGTACTTCATTGTTTATCTGAGTATAGTTTTCTTTAATTTCTGTTTAATGTAATTGTCTACATTATTCTATTCATTCTTACTAACAATTATACGAGTATTTCCTCTCATTGTCACAACTTTTACTGGGATCATATCACACATTTGTAGGTATTTGTTTAAGATCACATTGTCAAACAATTCTCCTTAAAAATAGGACTAATTTAGCACATTATGACGAAATTATGAATTTAAGCATAGCACATAAATATGACCAGAATATTGTAAAGTTGTAATAAAATTAAATTATTTGAGTATGTAAAGACATTGTTCAGGGTGCTCGTACAAGGTAAGGATTAGTTAGTACTCTATATTAACAATAAATAAATTAAAGCCCAACATTGATAGCATAGTACGCAATTAATGGTAATTTGAACACGGTCTTAATTGATTTGATTTACGAAATGTAGCCGTTCACGTATACCGATTTGAATTTGAAACATCGAGATAGACGAGTATTGTTGTTAGGTACGTTTGTTTGTGCGGTTCTGTTGGCCTAATTTTGTTCGACTTCAACGCAATGTCAGTCTAACCAACCGGGTCCGTACTTCTCCCAGTTTTTTAGCACGACGTCGACGGCCGGCATGATGCACTTGTGGCACTGTTGTTGTCCCTCTCCGTCTGCTGTCGCGATGCAGTCGCAGATCTGGCACTCGCTCGGATGCGACCTGAGCGCCAACTCCCTCGCGATCACCGTCGACGCCTTCTTGGCCGTCGTCCTCTTGCGCGAGGCCAGCTTGTCGAGCGTGAACACGGTGCCGCCCGTTTCTTGCGCCAATGTGCTCACATAGTCTTTGGGATCTTTCAATTGACGACGCAGAGGAACGTCCGAGCCACTGGCCGTGATGACGCTGTCCTTGCTGAACCCGTACAACTTGGAGGCCAGCTTCGACCTCGAGGTGGACTTGAATGTCAGCGACAGAGGTGCGAGCAAGTGCAGCGTGATGTCTTGCTCCGTGAGCATCGTCATTGAATCGCCGTAGTTGACCGGACTCAGCGCCGACTTGGGATCACAGGTGACGAGGACGAAGGTCTTGGCAACTCCGGGGCGGAAGCTCAGTCTGCCAGCGAACCGCAGGGTTTCCAATAGACTGCCACCATTGCCGTCTGTCTTTAGGCTGCGAAGAAATAAATTGGTTTTATGTGACAGGTCATTATTCTACTTTCAAAAAAGTATTAGAGTAAGTAATAGATATATTTACTTTTGCAGGGATGCTGTCATTTTAGCTTTGTCGGAGAAAATCTGGTTGCCCGATGTGAATATGTGGGGCTGCGACAGTTTCCCGGGTCCACCATAGCCGACGATGGCGAATCTGTTCTCCGAGATCATGTTGCTTTCGAGAGCCCTGTCCACCAGGTAGGGGACGTCGATCAGATGAGACTTGGCGACGCACGAGGTCTGCTCGACGATGAACACAACGTCGGACGACCTTGGAGCATTGCCCTGGAATTGGCTCGACTCGCCGTTCTTCAACGGAGGCATCAGGCCATCGACAGTCTTGCTCTCCTTGCAGCTGACGCATTGGGCAGGCATCCACAATTCAATCCCTGATCGTCGACAGAGTTCAATGTAGGCGGCTGACGAGGGGCAGACGCCAGATCGTTTGTCGGCTTGGTTCACGACAGAGTCCATGTCGCTCAAGCAAATCTGGTGGAACGGCTCAGGGTCAACGGAGGTGAAGCAAGGCATCAGCGCGGAATCAGTGTTTCGGAAAATCTCATCACACAGCTCGATCTCGTGTCTTGTGTTCTGCCTTTGGTTGGCAGCAGATTCTGAGGAAATGAATTTCACAGGACAACGCATCGTCTTGTCAATTTGCCAAGAGGTCACGAAGTCAGCAAGGTCATCGACAACCTTGCGATCAGCCGTCATGAAATCGTTGGAAGGCTCGTTATCGTACACACCCAAAAGACCACCAGTCTTGCCGAAGAACCATCCCTGAAGAAGCAAGAAGAAAGTTTTACCGTCAATGCTGATGCCCAATTGTTTATATTTCTCACCGATATGGTAAATGTGCAGACGTTGAAAACAGTGTTGCACACGGCCTTCAATCCCTCTGAGTTCTCCACGATGATTGTGTTTTCCTCCCTTCGGACGTAGGTGTGGTCAAACTCGAACGGCAACTGAACATTCCTCTTGTTGAGAGTGACTTTGATGAGGCCGTCGTCCACTTTGTGGTCAACCAGGGTCTCGATCTTTATCACGTGGCCATCGCTTAGAATGTCAATGCTGGTCCTCTTCTGCTCGGCCTCGTGGTGGGCGACAATGCTGAATCGAGACTGGGAGAAGTCGGACGCGAGCAGGTAGGAGCACCCCTTGGACCCGGCAAAGTTGTAGAACTTCCTGTCAAAGGTCATGAGGTGGGAGTCGCCTGCCAGCATTGCCGTGGCAGAAAACGGTGGGATAATGCTCCTTGTCCGAACGGCCTCGCTAACGGTGCTGATAACTTCGAAGAGGTCGTGCTGGAATTCCTTGATGTCAAACTCCTGCAACGTGGCTTGTTCTTCTTGGGTCAGTCCAACGAATTGGGCAACCTTGACAACATCTGGTGAGTCGCCAAAACTGTACCAATGGAATGGCATCGTCTGTTCGTAGACAAAAATCCCGTCTGCAGGCCGGTATGACAAGTCGTACGTGACCAGGTCTTTCTTGTGGTAGACCACGTCGATCACGCGAACCATCACGGACGCCAGCGAATCGACCCGGCCGATAACCTTCCTGACGAAAGCCCTGATGTTGTTCTCGACGCTGTATTGCTCGGCCAAAGCCTTGGCAACTCGGAAGAATCTCTTGACAACGGATGAGCCGTAGGCCAAGAGTGGATAGTCGCTCATCGTCTCGTCGACGAGCCCGACAGTCTGGTTCCAGTAGAAGTCAAAGGTTTGACGTAGAATCGCCAACTGACGACTGGCATTTTCACAGAATCTGGAAGCCAGAAAAAATATGCTCTTAAAAGTTACCATAACTTGTGTTTTGCGCGCGCAGCTGAGACAAACAAAGATCAACTCCATCTGCTCTAAAGCGGTTTCTCAGTTTTTCAACACAAAATAAACAAACAAATTCTTCGTATTGTGTTACTGTTGAGTTGAGACTTGCGTTTTTGCCTTTTTGATTTGAATCTTTTCTTTTTGAAAGACTTTGAAGCTTTGATGAAACGAAAGTGAGTTAGATTTGAATTGAATCAGAAACGTGGAGAATTGGAATTTGTGATACCTTGTGATGTGATCTCCAAGATTTGATAGAACGGTAACGAGAACCTAGGGCAAAGAGAACAGAGCACAGAACTTACTCGGTGATTTCAGTGAAGGTTTCTTGCAAGTGTCTTGAGAAGTGGAACTCTTCAAACCAGCTTTGATACTCCAAGTAGAAGGTAAGCACCTCGTTCACAACCTTAAATTGCTTCAAGGATCGCGAGGCGACAGTTAGGAATTCCCTCAAGTCCGCGTCGAGTTCATTGCCGAGCGAAATCGGGATCGCGAGGAAGTATTCTTTGTACATCCTATAGTTGTCGGAAAACCACTCCAGAAAATCTCGGAAAGCAAACAAAAAAGATCGAACGCCAGAGCCAATGCGACCGGTAGCATCAATGTCCCAAGAAGCGACGATCCTCACAGCTTTTGATTGGGCCATGTATGAGAACCGTGCGACAGCTTCCAACTGTCTCAAGCTGAAGTCGATGGTGTAGCTGGCCAGACCACGAGTCATTTCAATGACTGTTTTGCAAGATTTCAAGACTTCCCTCAAAACTATGGCACTGGAAAAAATTTAGAAAAAAGCGTTATTGCAATTGATTGAGAATCAAGGAGGATGACACGTTTTTGTTAAAGCGGGTATTTTTGGCCTTGCACAGTTCTATAGAGATATTTAAAAAAAGCCAAAAAAGTCGTGAAACAAAGCCAGACGAAATGCAGTTGGATTATTCTTTTTGTCAAGTGCAACTTTTCGGATTTTTGAGATTTTAACAAAAAAATGGCGAAAACTCGAGTGTTTACATTTTGCAATTTTAAAGTTTTTTTTCGCAAAATTAAAATTATAGAATCGAAGAATTATTTTTCATCCTGGCATTACCTTTTCTCTGACAGTGAAACCATGCATCCCGTGACATGTTCCACACAGTCTCCAACGAAAGCGAAGTAACTGTTAAGTTTGAGAGACTGGAGGTTCTCCTGAAACCTTCTTGCAATGAAGGCCACATCGTCCACCTTGAGCTCCAGCAAACTGAGGACGTCGGCAAAGATCTCGTCGGTTGCTAGTTGTCCCATTGTACCCACCACTCTGATGTTCTCCCACAAGTTCACCGACATGTCGCTGTTGGCCAAATCGTTCTTGTACTTCACAATTGTGTCCTTTGCCGTTGTGAAGAAGTCGGGTTTCCATTGAACTTCCACCTTGAGCACCTTTCCGTTTGGCGACAGCTCAATCTTGGTCATCACGTCAACCTCCGTGAATTGGTTCTCGGACCTCTCAAGTTGGAAGAGGATCAGGTTGTCTTGCTTTAATCCACCAAAAAAGGATATCGTATTCCCCGACGACGCACATTCAATGCTGGCACGAAGATGTGGGATTGCGGTGTCAAGCTCTGAATCCAGTTCAATAAGGATTTGACTGTCTTTGGTTAAGTGTCCTCGAATATTCTGTTGTGATTGGTTCTCTTCAACGCGACCCTGTTAATTTAAACGTAAATATAAGATTGGAGATTGAACAATTGAACAATAAGATTGGAGATTTGCCCACATATCAATGTACGATTTATAATTGAATGATGGCTTACTTGTAAAACATAAGAGTTCTTTTCGGTCGCCAATGTCACTTTCAGTTGCTTGTTGGTTGTGTCCAACTCGAGCAACAGGTCCATTACGTTCACATCCGAGTTCCCGATCTGGTGCTTGGTCTTCAATCCAAATCTAGGTCTCTCGTGATCTCCGGCAGCCAACGTTCCAACCTTCGTATTCGAAAAAAATGTGTAATAAATCTAAATTATACAAAACAAGCTCACCTCAATTGTCATTTGCCGTGATGTGTCGGTGGGATGAGTGACCTCGATTTTCAGAGCATTAGTCTCTTTTGATGAACGGGTCGTGATCTCCAAAGCTGGGCCTTCACCTGAACTCTCCAGTCTCCGCAGAATCAGGGAAAAGTCATTGTTTCCTTGGTCGGTGCTCTCGCTACGCATAACGTATCCAAGTCCAGACAGGGGTTCTCCAGATTTAGCCCAGAGCAAGTTTGCCCCATACGAGACGGAATTCTGATCAAACCTCACGTCGAAATCGTATTCGACCGCGTGAGTCGGTAGAGTCAAGCTGACCTTTTCTGAATGATCAATTCCCTGAAAATATTTTTGATCCATTATACCATTCATAAAGTTCTACATAAACTCACATGGCCAGTAAATTCCGACAGAGCGTTCGTGTCCAATCCAAAAATGCGATCACTGTTGTGGTCGACAGAGAGTGAAGCCATGAGATATCCGGGTTGTCTGTTCAGGTTGCCTTTAATCTGGTCGGTGTCGTGGTTTGGCCAATTAACTGTTGCTTGAAAATCGCCTCCATTGATGGTCTTACGGAAGCTAACTTCCAAGGCCTCAGTGGTGGTCTCGGGATTTTGGGTGTCCCATGTGATCGTGTTGGAGACGGACACGACGAGGTCGTCGACTGGAGAGTCCTGCTGCAGGGTGATGCTGCTGACCAATGCAGTGGGGTAGTAGACATCCCTGATCCCGATGGAGGCCGTGTTCGTGTCAACGTCGTTCTTGACCTCGAACCGGACGATCCCGTCCAGGGACAGGCTTAACTCAAAGTCGTCGCTGTAATGACGGTTCCTCCACATCTGTTTGATGTTGACCTTTCCAATTATGGGCAGCTGTCCATCGAGCTGGGTTTCCAACTTCATGTCATCCAAGTCGAAGCTTGAGTAAGCAGCGATGCTATGTTCATTGACGATGACGTGTGAGTCCAAGAGAAACGATTGAGCCCCCATCTTGAGCCGAGATTCGACGTCGACCTTGCTCTGACTCCACTCGCCGCCGAAGGCAAAGTCGTGACTGTTGTCAGTTGCGTGGTTGCTGAGCTTGAACGAGGTCACCTTGAGGCCTGGAATGGGCAAGTCGACCTCAGCCAGCACCAGAAAACTTGTAATGCTGTCGAAGTAGTAGTCGAACTGAAAGCCGGTTGCACCCCTGGGACATTCCATATGAGCTTTCAGCGACTTCCGTGCAGTGTCTTCGTAGCCAAGGTTGAACTCGTAGCGATCTTCGTTGATCAAAGTCTTTCCTGACAGATGCTTCCCATTTCGGCGGAAATCATGGCCTGTAAAAACATTGAAAAATACCAATAAAATGACAGGATTTTTTTATTGCAAGAAATGTAGCCTAATCTTCTCAACAGATATTTAATATTTGACATGTTGATTGCTTACCCAAGTTGATGGACATTGTCCGTTTTTGAGAGTCGGTATACGTCAATTCCAAGTCTCCCGAGTACAAATCGTACGAGGGGCTGGTGGTCACACGGACGCTTAGGCTGCTTGGAATCCATTGCCCAGAGTCATTGTCATCGGCGTTGCTGTCGAACTCTAGCAAAAAGTTGTTTGGCTTGGCCCAGATTTTCCCCACGACTTTGAGTGATCCTGGTGCTTCAACAGTCAGCTGGGCCTTGTGTGCCGTGTAAAAGTCCCACACAAGATCGGTCTTGTACTCGCCGGATGGCGTGGCCACCTTGACCCAAGCGTTGTTCGAAACTATGTTGTTCTGGTCGAATGTTGGCAGTGACATTTGTCCGTAGATGTGGACGAGCGAGTCGAGTGGCGTGACAAGATTGAACACACCGCTGTACCGCTGATCATCAACCGCCTCCAAGTCGAACATGATCCGAGCGCGCGGCAAGTCCGGATGACTAGTCGTGAGGTCGAAATCAATCGTGCTCTTCTTGTCGTAAAGATAGACCATGTAGTTGAGCTTGGCGTGCGAAAAGTAAAACGCCGACCCTTGATAGCTTAGTTTGCCTTGGAAGTCATGCCTGTTGTTGTACGTGATGTTGCCATTGAACTGAAGGGCGTCCTCGCCGAAAATAGCGGTGGCGTCAAATCCGTAACTGTTGCTGACCTGCGAGACGAGACTCTCCAGGAGGATTTTTGGTAGAATTGGCGACTTGATTTGAAAGATCCCCTTCATATTATCCTCCTTTATTATCGTCATCTCCACTGAGTGCGTTTGACCCGAGAAGGTCAGGGAGAAGAGAGAGGAGCAGGTGGTTTGGTCGTTGACAAGTTTGAGATACCCGTTGATCGGATGTGATAAGTAGATCGTCTCGACTGAAAAACTGCCGTCAACCTTCGCGTCTGTCCAGCCAAACGCTGCAGCAACGTAGACGTCGTCATTGAAGGTGAGCCTGCCGCTGTAGTTGTTCGAGTAGGTGTCCATGGACAGCTGGAGGGTGGCGTGACCGTTGTCGAGGTAGGGGCTATCCAGTTGCAGAATCAGCTCACGCTTAGTCGACTCGGTGAACTCGTAGGAGAGCTTGTGAATGCCTCGGTCGGTGGAGAGGACGAGAATGCCGCTCGCGAACCCGTTGTCCATTTCGAAGTCGTACTTGCCAAAGGTGGGGCTGTCAAAGACAGCCCTGGTTCTTCTAAGCCCGCTGGCCTCGTCGATTTGCAGCCTCTCCATCATGAGCTTGTGCTGCCCGACTCCGCCCACGGTGATCTCGATCCGCCCCTTGTCGCCATAGTGGATGTTGAACTCTGCCTTCTTGTTATAATTCGGCGATTTGACCTCGACTCCGCCCGAGATCACTTGGCCAGTGGTGACATACTTGCATCCCAGCGTATACTTCTTGCCCATCTTGGCCTGGAATTCCAGTCTACCGCTCCTGTCGTACTTGAGGTCAGCGTCAATGTTGCCGCAATCGTTACCAGCAATGCTAAGGAACTGGGTCGAGAAACTTTCGTCGTCGTTGGTGCGTTTGAATGTGATGTGAATCTTGTCGTAGTTTCTGTCATGGTAGAAGGTCAGCTTGGACGTGTTGATGTAGCCGTTGAGCAAGTGGCCGCCCTCCGAGTCGTGGGTCACGTCGCCGCCGATCTTGATGGTGACGTCTTGCTCTCCCAAGTTGAACAGAATTTCGGCATCAAGTTTGTGCTCTTCAATGTAAAACTTGACTCCGCCCTTGTATGTCTTTCCCTTGCCAGAGAAGGCCGCCATGATGTGAAAGTCACTGATGTGGATTGCTCGATACACCACCTCGACGCCAAAGTCATGCTCCTTCAGACCAAGGTCGGGAACAACGGCCTTGACGATGAACTTCATGTCGTCATTCTGGGCTCCTCTCAGACTGGCCTCCACGTCAAAAATTGCATTGCCGTCGGTCACCGCGGTTGCCTTGATGCCCACGGCGTTCGGATAGTCGAACTCGACGATGACCTCGCAGCGAGTCTCTTGACCCAACGAAGCTCCACCTGCTGAAACAACTCCGGTAAACATCACGTCCGTCAACTGGTAGGAGCCTTTGACCAGGATGTCTTGCAAGCTGGATCCGCTCATGGAGAGCATCGCCTCTCTCCCCTTCGGGGTCACGCTCGAGCTCGCCTTCAGGTTCCAATCCTCCAAACCTTTCCTCATCGTTGCACTCACCTCTTGGCGTGCATCCTCGGCAACTACGTTGACGTCCAGGCTGTAGTTGATCGCGTTGACATCACCAGTTGCCTTGAGACTCAATCCATTGGAAAGTTTTTCCCATCTGCCATCAAACTGAAGCTTGCCAGCGCTCGTAAACGGCTCGGTCGCAGTGATGACCAACTTGCCGGCCTCGTACATGGCTTCGATGCTAACCACTCGCCCGCCAATTTGCACAAAAAACGACAGTGTCTTGGCAGCCATGTCGACCTTGCCCTTGACCTCGAATCGTCCCTCTGCCTCCGCCTGGAAGAAGAGCTTCTTGTTGTCGCGTCCAAACTCGATCTCAATCTCCTCGTCGTCGCCGTATTCGAACTCAATCTTGATTCTGTTGCTGTTGTACTCGGCCTCGAGCTTGATATGCTGCAAACGCTCTATCGGTGAATTTATCTCCAGATTCATGCTTCCCTCCTTCGAGGCCACTACGAGGTCGGCTGTCTTGCCCATGTTGCTCATTGAGATCTTGCCCGACCTCTCGCTGTCGTTGTTGACGACAAGAATGGACACTTTTAAGTCGATTTCATCATCTGTCCAGTCAGACCTAAAATGATATAAATGCATTGAGTCAACTGTCAAGTATTTCAGATATTTATTGTGGTAGAGATTCCTACCCAAGACTGATCTTTGGTTTCTTGAAAGTGAAGTCAATGCCTCCGTTGTAATTGTCTCCAGTCTTGATGTCCAAGCCCAGGTCCCACTTGTAACCATCCATTGCAGCGTACGATATCTTCCATGATGTCGGATAAGTCACGATTGCTGAAAGTGACATTGTCCCAGGCTCATCGGAGGTTGCACCTATCAAATTTAAAAAACCAGATTCAATTAGAAATATACAACATAATCTAGGTTTAAATTGTATCTAAGTATGACATCATTTATGTAGGTAGCTTTAGATACTTACCCTCAAGTCTTAAGTCGTACTTGTTGCCGTCAACCTTTGCCTTGCCAGTCAGTTTGGCCCAATCATTTTTGTATTGTGCCTTCGCTTCGAACGTTTTCTCATTGAGGTCAATTTGAAGCGATACTTTGCCATGCTTGACTTTGTTCGTATCCTGGAAAGCCACATAGATGAGACATGGACTTCCTCCGCGGCTGATGTTTTCGAACATTTCTGTTGTGCCCGTTTCGGGCTCTGTGATGGTCAGCTTCATCCCGTCGGCCGATTTTCCGTACTTCAAGAGAAGTTGCCTGCCACTACTAGTGATGCTCAAGTTGAACTCCTTGCCGCCCTCCTTGTGATCGTAGGCGAACTTAGTCTCACTCCCGTCAGCCGTAAAGGTGCCCTTGGCAGCGACGCTGTCAGGTCCTGTCCTCTGTGAGATCAGGGTAAGCTCCATCGTCTCTGTTGGCCCGTTAAGGCCCAAGGGGAACTCAAGCTTGGCGGAGATGTTAAAATCTGCCGGTGTTGTCACAGTGTTGCTGCTGACGAACGCGATCCTGTTGCCCATGACGTTCATGACGTAGCTCATCGATTCAAATCCCTTCCTTGCTCCAACAAAAGTCAGCTCCTTGCCTGGACCAGCCGAGGCCTGGATTTTGATGTTGGCCTCCTGTGGTGCCCATTGCACCTCGCCCGTCGCTTTGTAGGTTTGTCCATTTTGCGTGATGGCCGCGTCGAAGGTCTTTTTGGGGGCGTCAAAGTTGTACCCCATCTTGGCGTCGAACGTGCCGAAAACGGGGATGTTCAAACTTGCATCGCCCGAAGCCGCCATCGGGCCGGCCACCTTGAGCTGGGTCCTGAGCTTGGCTGTCGTGGTGCCTTTGGCAACTTCTGCATTGAGGCCGTACTCCCCGCTGTTGTAGCGGACTGCAAGTTGGGCGGAGTAATCCACTGGTCCCATCGAGTACGTGTCCCCCTTGATCGAAGCTCTCATCGTCGTGAACGTCGGTGCCCTCTTGACCTTGCCGTTGAAGACAACATTAGAAAGTCCTCTGGTGGTGATATCCAGGGTACATTCATCGCCGGCAGACTTCTTCCTGATCTCGATCTCTTGGAATGTTTCCCCAGATTTAATAACGAACTTGAACCGGGTGAACGGGTTCTGGTCAAAAGCAAGCGATCCCTCGACCAGACGTTGCTTGTTCATGTCGAAGAAGTAGTCAATCTTGGTCCTCTGGCCCTTGCTCATCCACGTGGTCTTGCCTTGAACATGGTCAAATCCTGGAATATTTGTCGTGAGCGTGATTGAGGCCTCGTTGGCCAGCAACTTCGCATCGAGTTGGACGTTGATCTGGTTGTACTGAGCGGTGATGACGAGGCTGGTCTTTCGGTCCGTTTTGGCCGCAAGTGCAAAGACCACGTCCTCAAGAAGGACGTTGGGCATGCTCAGCTTCCCCTTGAAGTCGAAGCCCTCGCCCATGGTGATGCCAAGCTTGGCGTAAAAGTCCAGCTCCGTAGCTCCTTTGTTCACGGTCTTATAGGTGATTTCCAACGGGGTGTTAAAGTCGTCGCTGTAGCTGATCTTGTAGTCTGTCTTGCGGTTGGCATTGGGCTCCAAGAAGAGGAAGTCCTTCGGCACGTTGGTGATGAGAATGGACTGGCCGGTGATGAGTCCCGGCACCCACGTTCTGGTCGTGGAGTAGGTGATCTTCTTTCCGTCGATGTCCGCGTTCAACTTCATCTCGCTCGTGGTGCCGTCGTCGCTGTGGTAGAAGACGACGTGCCAGTTCTTGCTGGGGGTCTTGAGCTTGAACGTTCCCTGGCCGTCGGCGTACGTGATGGACACCTCCGCCCTGAGGCTTTGCGTCATTTCCCAGTTGATCATCAGATGGCCTCGCTTTGCAACCAAGTCGAACGTGGAGTCGATCGTGATCGTCGACATCTTGTGACCCGGCCTCGAGATGGTGATGACGGCAACGGTGCCCTCTCGCTTGTAGGTGACCAAAACCTTCTCGTAGCCGGCGATGGGCGTCTTGATCGTCAGCTCGTACTCTTGGGGGCCCTTCTTGTCGACGCTCAAGCTAGTGGCCACGCCGTTCCTCTCGTACACCATCAGCAGGTTGGTCTCGTAGTCCGATTTCAGCTCCAGGTCCAACTTTTCGTAGCCAGAAAAGGGGGTCTTGAGGCTCACGGTGGTGCGCCCCGATTGCCCGGTCACCTCGCGGTTGACCTTGCCGGCCGCAAGGGTGGTGCCGTCCTTGATGAAGTGGAAGCTCCCGCCGAAGCCATTGGCCAGGATGCCGTCCACGTCGTTGTATTCGATCTTGCCTTCGAGATCGGAGAAGAAGTGGGCGGCCTTTGTTCCCTGACTGGCCTTGGCCTTTGCCAAGATCATGCCGTTGGCCAAGCCCCGAGAGAAGTCGTACTTGAGCCCAAGGGCGAGGTCGTTCTTGGCTCCTTGAACTTCAAAGCCGAAATCCATCTGCTTGCCCATGTCTGCGAGCATGAGCGAGCGAACCTTGATCGACTTGTATTGCTCCAAGGGGGTCCTGATTTGCGCAACCCCAACATTTCCGTCATCAATACCATAGGCAAACGACACGTCCCTATAATTGGAAGAACACTCAGTTTAGTCCAAAAAAATTAATATTTCCACAATAGGATGACTCACCTCCTGACAGCGTTCTGCTCAAAGCTGATGCCAAACTGTTTGCCTATGGAGGTTGTACCAAATCGTCCAGAGAGGCTGATTGATTCGTAGCCGACAATAGGGGTCGCCGCAGTGATTTTGAACTCCTTGCTCCTGAAGACGAGCTTTCCTTTGACAAAGTATTCAGTAGCCTCCTTGCGGATCTTCAACTTGATGGCGTACGGGTCGTCGTCTTGTTTCCAGCCAACTTCTAAATGGAGGTTTCGCCAACCGGGGATCGGAGTGGACAAGGTGGAAATGATCTCACAGCTCGTCAAGTCGGGCGTGGCCGTCATCTTGTTGGCCAAGGCGAGGAGGGTCTCCCCGTTTCTTGACACCATCAAATCAACCTGTCGTCGAAGCTCGCCGTCCGCCTCGTAGCTACCCTTGAAGATCAGGCGCTCGAAACCGGGGAAAGAGGTCGAGATGTAGATGGTGGGTATGACGTTGTCGAAGCTGAGTTTGGTCCTCACAAAGTTCTTGACTCCGTTCTGCTCGATGGAAATGGAGGCCGTTGGTTCTGTAGCAATATTGTATTGAGCGTTGATGATTGCAGACTCGTACTCGGCGATGTTGCTCTTCCACACGAGCTCGCCCTTGAAGGTGTCCTCTGTCATTTGGTAGATTGACGACATGGTCACAATATTGCCCTCCACATCGGTCGTTAGGACAATCCTTTTGTTGGTTCCACCAATATCGTAGTCAACAAACATGTTCATCATTGGCATGTTGGAGGTCAGGTTGGCCGTGCCCTTGTAGTTGTCGCTGTCAATGTTGAAGGTCAACAAGCTTCTGTGAATGATCTGTTGAAAAAGAAAGGCAAACATAATTTACCAATTCCATGTTTTGCATCCTGAATCAAAGCTCAACATTACCTCAAAGTTGCTCTTGGAAACGATCTTGATCGTCCCGTTAGGGAGGTCCCAAAGGGCTTCGAAAGTCTTGATTCCGCCACACAACCAAGAATCAACGGTAAAAATGGCGTGGTCGGCCTCGAGGATCCCATCAACCAGGATAGACTTTTTCACCCCTCTCAAGTGGATGCTGAAGGCCTTCTCCTCTCCAACGAGGCTGTACTCGAACTTGGCCTGGTAGGGGGCCTGCAGGAGCATCCTGGGCAGCAGGAAGTTCAACTCGTACTTGGCCTCGCTGAAGTCGGGCGAGAGGCTGCCCTCCAAGTTGACACGGACGTCGTCGTTGTAGCCGAGGGCAAACTTG
>JAAUYL010019756.1_pt1 | contig 38932 bp, 20 predicted proteins | sample 7278011 | NCBI WGS metagenome assembly JAAUYL01 (sample SAMN14350225, study PRJNA611818) | marine sediment metagenome | isolation source: surface marine sediment (1.8m) | place: French Polynesia: Moorea | collected 2018-08
CATCAGAAGCAAAAGTGAAAAAGCTCCTCAAACCTTATGAAGAAAAAGTAGCGATCGCCGCCATCAACGGACCAAAAAGTGTAGTAATTTCTGGTGAAGCAACAGCAGTAGGAGAAATTGTCAAGAGCTTAGAATCAGAAAAAATTAAAACTAAACAATTACAGGTATCCCACGCCTTCCATTCCCCATTAATGGAACCAATGTTAGCAGAATGGGAAGCAGTAGCTGAGGAATTGACTTATAATCTCCCAGAAGTTCCAGTCATATCCAACGTCACGGGACGGGTAGCAGACGAAAGCATTACTACAGCCAAATATTGGGTAGATCATGTACGTCTACCAGTAAGGTTTGCTCAAGGTATGGATGCGCTACAAAAACAGGAGGTGGAAATATTCTTAGAAGTAGGACCAAAACCAATATTGTTGGGAATGGGTCGCCAATGTCTGCCAGCAGATGTAGGTGTATGGTTACCATCATTACGTCCTGATGTAGGGGACTTTTCCCAGATGCTGACTTCTCTCGGAGAGTTATATGTGCGGGGTGTCAAGGTAGACTGGGTAGGATTTGATCGCGAATATAGTCGTCAGAAAATGACCTTACCTACTTACCCATTCCAACGACAAAGATTCTGGGTAGAGAACTATTCCCAGGGGTCAAATTCTATTTCAGTCAGTAATGGTTTGCTGAGTGATGAGGATACATCTTCTTTATTAGGTTATAAATTACCTTTACCGTTTGCACAACAATTCCGCTTTCAGACCAAATTAACTCCTGAGTTTCCTTCTTATGTGAAAGACCACAAATATTACGACAAAATAGTTGTAGCTGGTACATCACATATTATTTCTGGTTTCCTTGCTGGTAAAGAAGCACTCAATAGTGAGTCTTGCGTTTTGGAAAATATTGAATTTTTGCAGATATTGGGAACAGATGAAACTTCTAGTCGTACAGTGCAAATACTTCTGGAGCAAGAAAAAGAAACAGAATATGCTTATCAGTTGATAAGTTGTGAAGCAGGAGAAGAATACGACCCATCAACAACTTGGACTGTTCATGCGAAAGCGAAAGTTCGCTCTGTGAAAAACTCAGAGTTGCCAAAAGAAAATATTGATATTGCCGCAGTAAAAAACCGATGTACTCAGTCTCTTTCCAGCGATGAATATTACTCAATTGCACTGAAACCTACGAAGGGAGATTTTTACCTGGGACCGACATTCCAATGGACGGAAAAAGCATGGATAGGTGGTACAGAAGGATTGGTAAAAATAAAATCAGCTCAAAACAATCAAGAGATGCAGAAATATTGGCCTCATCCTGGTATGGTTGATTGTGGACTTATGCCAGTAGCTCTGTTGTCAGTAGTTCGGGAGTTTTCCCAGAAGACTGAGAATAATGGTAATGGTCAAAAATCTCTCCTTGATACTGAAATAGAAATTCCCGCTTATGTATTTTCTGGAGCTAAGAGTTTTAAGTTTTTTGAGAATTTTGATATTGATGATGAATTGTGGTACTACACCAAAATTGACGAATCAAGTTCTTTCGAGAAAGAAGAATTTCTAGGTGATACTTACTTGCTGAATGGAGATGGGAAAGTATTAGCAGAATATAGTGGTATAGACTTCCGTCAACTAAGTCGCAAGTTATTGTTGAGAAGTTTTGGGTTAGATTTCAGTCAGTGGTACTATCAAATAGAATGGCAACCTGCTGCTTTGACTCCTAGTGAGAAAGAGGAACCAGGAACTTATCTAGTATTTTCTCCTACAGGGGAATCAAATAGTAAGTTAAAAGAATGGAGCGATCGCCTGAATTCCCAATTATTAGAACAAGGTCATCAGTGTATAGTTGTCTATCCAGCAGATAGTTACCAAAAGTCATCCTCAGAAGGCAAGAAGAAGACAATTCAATTATCTCCAACAGAACCAGAACATTTCCAAAAGTTACTTGATGAGGTAAATGAATCAATAGAGGAGTTACCTTTAAATGGTATTATTCACCTCTGGAGTTTAGATACTGATGCTGTAGATTTAGCAAAAGCAGAAGAGGTAATTTGTGGTAGTATTATCAACCTATTGCAAGGTATACAATCGCTTGAAAAATTACCTCCTCTGTGGTTAGTTACTCAAGGTGCTGCATTAGGAGTCACAAGTAAGGACTCAGAAGTCAGTAGTAAGATTCAACCTCAACAAGCTCTTTTATCAGGAATAGGCAAAGTCATAGCTATGGAGTATCCGCAGTTAGACTGTCGTTGTTTAGACCTAGATCCCAATGCTGATGAACAAGAAACCTTAAAAGTATTACTGGATGAAGTAGGCAACCATCAAACATCAACCAGTGGGGAAAATCAAATCCGCTATCGTCAAGGTGAACGTCAAGTAGCAAGACTAATTCAACCCAGGTTAGATACAGATAATGCCAAATTAACTATTGAGACGGAAGCAAGTTATTTGATTACTGGTGGTCTAGGTGCTCTAGGGTTAGAAGTAGCTGAGTTCCTGGTACAAAAAGGGGCGAAGAGTATAGTCTTGATAGGGCGCAAATCTCCCTCAGAAACTGCTCAAGAAAGCATTAAAGAGTTAGAAGCAGCAGGCGCTCAAGTTTCAGTATTATTGGGAGATGTATCGGTGGAAAAAGACATGGTTGAGGTTTTCCAAAAGATACAGACATCTTTGCCTCCACTTAAAGGTGTGATTCATGCTGCTGGTGTTGTAGATGACGGGTTCATCCAACAAATGACTAGGCAACAATTCACAAAAGTTACAGCTCCCAAAGTTGCAGGAACTTGGAATCTGCATAAATTAACAAAAGATATACCATTAGACTTCTTTGTTTGTTTCTCCTCCCTGGTATCAATGTTAGGTTCCCCCGGTCAAAGTAACTATGCTGCAGCTAACGCCTTTATGGATGCAGTTGCCCAATACCGTCAGAATTTAGGATTACCAGGACTGAGTATTAACTGGGGACCTTGGGCAAATATTGGCCTCGCAGCTCGAATGGGGGCACAACAACAAAGTCGTATAGAAAGCCAAGGTTTACAAGGAATTCAAACAGAGCAAGGGTTACAAGCTTTAGAAGAAGTATTGACTACTCAGGAACCACAGATAGGAATATTTAATATTGACTGGTCACACTTATTAAGTCAATTTGCACCGATAACCCCACCATTTTTATTGGAAATAGCAAGTCAGCATCCACTCAAAGGTAAAGGTCAGGGGCCAAAACAACAGGAGTTGATAGAACAACTGAAGGTAGCAACAACTGAGCAACGACAAAGTTCAATTGTGGATTATTTGCTTGGTATTGTTGCTAAAGTATTGAGGTTGAGTAAAAGTGATTTACCAGACCCAGAGGAAGGATTCTTTAATTTAGGGATGGATTCCCTAATGGCACTGGATTTTGGGCGAATGATTCAGGCAGATTTAGGGATTACTTTGTCCTCAACTTCTACATTTGAGTATCCAAATATTCAGACGTTAGCTGAATATCTAGAGGGAATGATTCCCAAAATTGAGCAAGCTGAGACTGAGTCTGGGACAACTGATACTGCTATTGATTTAAAAAATCTAATTACAGAGGTTAGTCAGCTTTCAGAAGACAAAATGGATGAAGCTATTGATGACGCTCTGACTCAACTTTATCAGTCTATTTATGTGGGGAATTCAGGAAGTTCCCATCAGTTAACAGTTAATTGAGAAAGTTAAGCTGGAAAAAAAGGAGAGTAAGGGTTTTGTCTCCAAACCCTATATATATAAAGGGAGTCAGATGCTCCCACTACCTAAAACCTCAGATGTACCAAACAAGGAATTAAACATGGAACCTAGCTCCCAAACCACTCAACTGTCAAATCAGCAACGTCTTTTATTAGAACTCCAAGAAGCAACTGCAACCGCTCAACTGTCAAATCAGCAACGTCTTTTATTAGCAGTCAAACACGCAACTGCCAAGCTAAATGAAATTGAAACAGCGAGTACCGAACCAATAGCAATTATTGGTACTGCTTGTCGTTTTCCAGGAGGTGCTGATACTCCGGAATCTTACTGGGAATTTCTCAGAGAAGCAAAAGATGGCAGAGTAGAAATTCCCAAAGAGCGATGGAACAATGACCGCTACTATAATCCTGACCCAGAAGCACCAGGCCAAATATATGTTCGTCACGGTTATTTTCTCCAACAACCCATAGACCAGTTTGACCCGGCCTTTTTTGGCATTTCAGGGGCAGAAGCAAATAAGATGGACCCATCACAACGACTTTTGTTGGAGGTGAGTTGGGAAGCATTAGAAAATGCAGGAATTTCACCCAGGAGTTTGAAAAATACAGAAACGGGAGTATATATAGGTCAATGTTTTAATGATTACGCCTTGATTGGTATCAACGCCTCACCTAATAACTTGGCTGATTTTTATTTAGGTCTAGGTACGGGGATGAATATTTCGTCTGGTCGGATAGCTTATGTTTTTGGACTCCAAGGACCAACTTTGACCCTGGATACAACTTGTTCTTCCTCCTTAGTTACTTTGCATATAGCTTGTCAGGGTTTGCGGAATGGAGAGTCTAACCTGGCTCTAGTCGGTGGAGTAAATTTAATGCTTCATCCTACTGTTACTCATGGGTTCTGTAAAAGTAGAGCATTGTCGCCTGATAGTCGTTGCAAGACTTTTGATGCTAATGCTGATGGTTTTGCCAGAGGAGAGGGTTGTGGGATAATTGTCCTCAAACGTCTTCGGGATGCTGTGGCAGATGGCGATCAGATTTTGGCTCTGGTGAAAGGTTCTGCGATTAACCATGATGGCCCTAGTAGTGGACTGACAGTTCCCAATCAACAGGCCCAAAAGAAGGTACTTCGGCAAGCTTTGGACAATGCTAGGGTAAAGCCATCAGATGTTGACTATGTTGAGTGTCACGGTACGGGAACTTCTCTGGGAGACCCTCTGGAAGTCAAAGCTATCGATGAGGTTTATTGTGGAGAAAGAAGTAAGGATGACCCTCTGGTTTTAGGTGCGGTGAAAAGTAATGTGGGGCATTTGGAAGCTGCTGCCGGGGTCGCAGGTTTAATGAAGATTATTTTGGCTCTGCAAAATAAGGAAATTCCCCCGAATCTTCACTTCGATCGACCTAACCCTCAGATTGATTGGGATAAAATGCCGGCGCAGGTGGCAAAACGTGCTATTCCTTGGGAAAAAGCAGGTAAACCTTTGTTGGGAGCAATTAGTGGATTTGGCATGAGTGGTACTAATGCTCATGTGATTTTACAAGAAGCACCAGAACAAGTTAAAGGTAAAAATGAGACAGAGCGCTCGCTACATTTATTAACTCTGTCAGCTAAAACCAAAAAAGCTCTGGAAGAGTTGGTTGTTAGTTATCAAAGTTATCTCGCACAAAAAAGCAATCATAATTTAGCTGACATTTGTTATACAGCTAACACAGGACGTGCCCATTTTAATCACAGGTTAGCAATTATTGCAGCTAATCAAGGGGAGTTATTGGAGAAATTAAGCGCAGGTGTAACAGGGGAGGAAGTATTATCAGGACAGGTATCTAGTAGTGCTTTACCAAAGGTGGCTTTCTTATTTACAGGTCAAGGTTCCCAATACGTGAATATGGGTCGGGAATTATATGAGCAAGCACCAGTTTTCCGAAGGGCGATCGACCAATGTGCTCAAATTTTCACTGCAATTGTGGAGCAGCAACCAGAATCAGAACAGATTTCTCTGTTAGATGTGATGTATTCTGATACTGAAGACGATTCTGATTCATCACCCCTACACCAAACAGCTTATACTCAACCAGCACTATTTGCCATAGAATATGCTTTGGCTAAATTATGGCAATCCTGGGGAATTCAACCAAATGTAGTCATGGGTCATAGTGTAGGTGAATATGTGGCAGCAACAATAGCAGGAATCTTTAGTCTAGAAGACGGATTAAAATTAATTACTGCCAGGGGACGATTAATGCAACAGTTACCCTCTGGTGGAGAAATGGTTTCTGTGATGGCATCAGAGTCAAAAGTACATCCTCTCCTGACGAACTACACAGATAAAGTAGCTATGGCAGCAATTAATGGGCCAGAAAGTGTGGTAATTTCTGGAGAGTCAGAAGCAGTAAGGGCGATCGTTACTAAGTTAGAGTCGGAAGGAATTAAAACGAAACAACTGCAAGTATCCCACGCTTTCCATTCACCTCTAATGGAACCAATGTTAGAGGAATTTGAGGAGATAGCTAATCAACTTGACTATAAGACACCCAGGATTCCGGTAATATCTAACGTCACAGGGACAAAGGCAGATAGTAGTATTACTACCCCTAAATATTGGGTAGATCATGTCCGACAACCGGTTAAGTTTGCCCAAAGTATGAATGCTTTACAGCAACAGGGAATTGATATTTTCCTAGAAGTCGGACCAAAACCAATATTATTAGGTATGGGTCGTCGGTGTTTGCCAGAAAATGTAGGTGTGTGGTTGCCATCATTACGTCCTAATGTGAGTGAATGGCAGCAAATACTTTCTAGCTTATCACAACTGTACGTCGGGGGAGCAAAAATAGATTGGTCAGGATTTGACGGAGATTATCAGCGACAAAAAGTTACCTTACCTACTTATCCTTTCCAACGGCAACGGTATTGGATTCAAAATGAGAATTCAGGGTTATCAGAATCCACTGTTGCTCAGATAGCAGAAACGGAAACAGAAACTTTAACCCAGCAACTAGCAGAAACAGGTAATCTCTCAGAAAGCGAACTGGAGTTAGTGCCGAAAATACTAGAGTTGCTGAAACAACAACAGTTCAAACCTGCTATAGAGTTGGAGCAAAAGTCTACAGAATCAGAAGATTTAGTTTTCCCTTCATCAGTAATAGATATTGAGAAGTTGCAAGCTGCTCCAGTAGCAGAACGTAAGTTGATGGTAGTAGAATATTTGCAAGAGTTGGCAATTAAGGTACTGCAACTAAATACTTCTGAAGGTTTAGACCTCAACGAATCTGTTCTCGAATTAGGTTTTGATTCTTTGAGCGTTGTCGAACTCCGGAGCAAAATCGAAAAACAACTAGCAGTAACTATACCTGCAAGCTTAATTTTGCAAGGTCCTAGTATCATGGAATTAGCAGCAGCACTGGTGGAACAATTGACCGATAGCAGTCCATCCGACCAAACTCCGGTGGAGACCAAAAAAGAAGGCGGTTGGATTGCATACCACAAACCAAAACCTAATGCAAGTACCCGTTTATTCTGCTTCCACCCCTGGGGTGCAAGTGCTTCTATCTATCAACAATGGTCTGATGCTTTGCCTCCAGAAATAGAAGTGTTACCCATTCAACTACCAGGAAGGCAAAGACGTCTTCAGGAAAAACCTTTTACAGATTTTGCCAGTCTGATAGAGGTTTTAGGAGATGCTCTTTCTCCTTATTTGGATAAACCTTTTGCTTTCTTTGGTCATAGCATGGGAGCATTCATTGCTTTTGAGCTTGCCTATTTTCTGGAGAAGAAATATAATTTGAAGCCAATACACTTGTTCTTGAGTGGTATCGTTCCACCATCAGACAATACTTTGTTAGAAAAAATAGAATCTCTTTCAGAAACAGAACGACTTAATTATCTTCTAGAAATGTCAGAAATTCCAGAAAGTATTACTGAAGATTCATCACTTTTCAATGAGTTAATGAATATCTTTAAGGCAGATTTTCAATTGTTGAAAAGTTACCACAATAACTATGTAGATAAGAAGCCACTAGATTGCTCCATCTCTAGTTTTACTGGAGTAGATGATAATACAGTTAGCGATCGCCAACTTTCTCATTGGTCTGAGTATACTAACAGCAACCTCAAAATAGATAGGATACCTGGTAAACATATGTTTATGTTTTTGAAAGATAGCCAAAAATTACTTTTGGAGCTAATTTATCAAGAACTTTTACCACAATTAATTACTCAATAAATTATTAGGGTGCAAAGTGTGCACCCTTTTCTAATAAAATTAAGGAGGGTTTTCCTAAAAAAGAAAGGATAAAAGCAATAAGTTTATGAAGCGTAAAATTTGGACTGTTATTACTATATTCTTTCTACTTTCTAGTTTGGGTATACTCTACTCTTATGCCGATACTTTTGACGAAGGAAAAACTTATGAACAAAACAAACTAATACATAGAAGTTCAGAAATAAATTATAATTCACAAAAAGCTGTTGCCAATAGGCAGACAGATGTTCTTAAAGATTTAGTAGGAGACAAAATGGGTGATAATTTAATCTCAAAAGATAATTTAGTAGGCACTTGGAAACTTGCTGATTTTTACACTGTTGATGCTAAAGAAAAAGTTGATTACCCATACGGTAAAAATCCTACAGGCTATCTTGTATATACTGAAAATGGATATGTTTCTGTGACAATTATGACCACAGAACGCCCACTTCTTGGCCTATCAATGGAAGAAATGCAAGAGTTGAAAGAGGTTAAATTGGGACTAAAATTAATCGCTAATCTTGGCAAATATATTAAGGCAAGCTTGAGATATTTTAGCGCTGCTAGAAACTATCTTTCTTATAGTGGTAAATATGAAATACGAGACAGTACAGTTATTCACCATGTTGAAGTTAGTGTAATTCCTGATTGGGTTGGTTTAGACCTTGAACGTAATCTGGAATTTTCAGAAGGCAAAATTATACTCTCAAATAAAATCAAAGATGTATTCTTTAGCGTAACTTGGAAACTTGTTTCTTAGGCTTTTTAATTACAAATGATTCTGTGTTGTATAATTATTTTATTTCTAGGTAGAATAGATGTATTGTCTATTTGTTATATTTTCGAGGCTGAATTATTACCTGAATAAATATACATTTAATATATAGTGCTACTCATTCAGGTATTTGACATTTATAAATCCTGAAACCCTTTGACAGTTTACTATTCCCTATTCCCTATTCCTTATTCCCTAGCGCGTAGCGCTATAGAGAAAATTATTGGAGAAATAACAATGAATAAACAAAATTCTAGTAACCCAGAAGAAAATTTAGAAATTGCGATTATTGGTGCTGGAATATCTGGTCTGTGTATGGCAATTAACCTCAAAAAAGTTGGTATCACAACCTTCAAAATTTTTGAAAAAGCAGATAACGTAGGGGGGACATGGCATGATAATACATACCCTGGTTGTGGTTGTGATACACCATCTATTTTATATTCATATACCTTTGAACCCAAAACTGACTGGACTCGGAATTATCCCAAACAACCAGAAATACTTGAATATCTAGAACAGTGTGCTGATAAATATGATATTAGAAAACATATTACTTTTAATACAGAAATTACTAGCACTGTTTTTGAATCAGAAAAAAATATTTGGCGTATTTATACTGCTTCTGGAGAAGAATTTTTTGCGAATATTTTAGTTAGTGCTTGTGGACAATTAAATCAACCAAAAATTCCTCATATTGATGGTCTAGAAACATTTTCGGGAACTCAATTTCATTCCGCTCGTTGGAATCATGACCATGATTTAAAGGATGAAACAGTAGCAGTAATTGGTACTGGTGCAAGTGCAATTCAGTTTATTCCCATTATTGCTCAACAGGTGAAAAAATTGATTGTTTTTCAACGTAGCGCTCCATGGATTTCACCTAAACCTGATTTTAAATTTACAAACTTTTTTCATTGGTTAGGTAAGACTTTCCCATTCATACTTAGATTGTACCGATGGTTCTTGTATTTAGCCCTGGAATATTTTGTTATTTATATAACAGTACAACAAGATACTATCCCCGGAAAACTTGTTACTGGTTTGCTTAATTTCATAAGAGATCGAATCGTCAAAGATGAAAATCTTAGAGCTATTCTGAAACCAGACCATGAAATTGGTTGTAAGCGGATTTTAATTTCCAATGATTATTATCCAGCTCTACAACTTCCTCATGTAGAAGTAGTTGCTGATGAAATTAAAACTATTAATCAGAATCAAATTATTACCAAAGATGGTGCGGAATATCCCATAGATACCTTGATATTTGGCACAGGATTTAATACAGTCCTTTTATCATCACTTAAAATTGTTGGTTTGAAAAATCAATTGTTACAAGACAAATGGCAGGATGGCTCAGAAGCATATAAAGGCATTATGGTTCCTGGATTTCCTAATTTGTTTATGCTTTATGGACCTAATACAAATACAGGTACTCAGTCAATTACTTTCATGGTTGAATGTCAAGTTCATTACATTCTTTCTTGTATCAAAATGATGCAGAAGCAGTCACAGAAATATTTAGATGTGAAGTCTGATATTAATTCTGAGTATAACAAAAAAATACAGATTGCTGCTGCTAAAACTGCGTGGAGTGGTAGTTGTAGTAGTTGGTACAAAACAAAGACAGGCAAAATCGTCAATAATTGGCCTTTTTCAACTATGCGTTATTGGCTGACCACTTTTCAAGCTAATCCCAAGGACTTTAATTTTTCTTAACCTGTTATTAAAGGCGATAATTATTTTGTCAAAATACTTTTGTGCAGATACAAAAATCTTGTATACTTAGTTTGGTTAAGTTTTTGTTTCTCACAAAAATTAACAAGGACAAAATAATTATTAATAATAATTAATTAATCAATTGGGTCGGTCTTTAATTTTGCAACCAGCTTGTAGATCATACCCTCAAACCCAATCTTGTCCCTACTGTTTTCAAATTATTCAGTTTTGCACCACTAAATTAAGGAGAGATTACAGTGGCAACAAAATATCGAACTCTACAAACAGAACCTGTAGCACCCAAAGCTCCATCAACAGAATACACTTGGGAACAAATACTTCACTCCCATATATGGCTGATATACTGCCTTTCACACCCTAATACTTATTATGGTTCAAAAGAATATTTAAAACGACTAGCGACTGAATCAGTTCAGGAAATTTTTGCCAATCCCAGAGTCAAAAGATTGATAGGAACATGGGAACTTGTATGGGGTGTGGCTATTTATCAATTTCTAACGTCTGAAGTGAATGACAACACAATTTACATTGCCAAGTACAATGATAACAACCCAGAAAAAGATACTTATGTTCTTTGTATAGCTGGCACAAATATGAAGTCATTGTACAGTCTGATGTTTCAAGACTGCGATCTATTCACAACTAAAGAGTGGAACAATGGTAAACCTTGGGAAAGTCAAGCAAATAGTGAAGCTACTACTGAACCTTCACTATCTGCAGGATTTACCAGGGGTTTAAATGTGGTATTTAACAAGGTTAAGGATAGTAATGGTACTTTGGTTATGGATGCTCTCCAGAAAATAACCAGTAGCTCTACTAAACCAATAGATCTTTTTGTAGTAGGCCACAGTTTAGCCGGTGCCTTGGCTCCACTTACGGCTCTATCATTACTAGAACGTCGGTCAGAATGGGATAGCAAAAGTATAGCTACAATACAAGTTTTTTCCCTAGCAGCACCAACTCCAGGAAATCTTGCTTTTCAGAACTACTATGCATCAAAACTTGGAGGTGACAAAACTAAACGTTTATGGACCCCTAATGACATAGTTCCTAATTTTGCCACAAAGGAAGGTCTTGACAATCTAGGAAGCATTTATGAGCCGGATATTCCCGCTACTCCTTTTATTAAGGCTTTCGGTTCAATATGGGATCGGAGGATTGAACGCTATAACTATCAATACATTACCACTCAACCAGGTTATACTGGAGGGATTAATAATGACTTCCGCCTCAAAAATATTAACAGATATCCAGAAGTAAAAGAGTTTCTTGTGGATCAGTGTTCTGGAATGATACTCTACGTTTTTCTGAGCACCTTAGAGGACCTAGAAGAGATTCCAGGTATTGGTAAATTTTCTTCACTCTTTGATGATACATTGGAAAATACCATCAAGTTAGGGAGTTCTATAGTCTCAAAATATTTGGCTGAATTAATTGATGCAGGTGTGACGGAAGACCTGATTGAAGAAAAAATTGAGTCAATGTTTGAGGAAGTGCTTGATGAGATATGTCCTATACCATTACCAATATCACCTGTTTCTTTAGTTATGCGTGCTCTTCCTGAAAGCTTGATTAGTGGTGAGGGCATTTATAATTTGATGGATTGGTATATGCAGTTCTTTTACCAACACACAGACGAATATATTACATATTACGGTATTCGAGAGCTTTTCGACCTCAAAACCAAGATTACAAGTCAAGTAGAGGCAAGACTTCGTAAAGAAGAGAACAAGAAGCAAGAAGCCAATACTATTCTTGTAGATTATGGTAAAGCCAAAGATGACGATATTAAAGATTTGTATCGTGGGGAAGGCAAGCTACTGGAAAGTATATCTGATGTTGTTGCAGAACTCAAACAATCAGGTGAGGTAGAGAAGAATGCACAACCTCTAGTTTTAATAGTTGAGAAAAAGAAAAATTGAGGAAAATTTTGGGTTTAAGCTGCATCTAAATTTTTAGGTTGTAGTTACCCAAGCAATATTGTCAATTAGCAACTAAACGATGAATATAATTTGGGGAACAGGTATAACTCTGTTCCTCTCTTTTTAGCTAAATCGCCGAGAAGCCTCACGCCATAATCTATGATTTGGGGTGAGATGAATCGGCGGTAAATTAATGGGGTTCAATGCCCCATTAATTTACAAATATTATCAGTTTTGGTCTTTAAAAAAAAACTTGTGCTATTATGTTTTATACTCAGGGAAATTTACCGTTATGCGGACTGCCTATAAATACAAATTAAGGCCCAACAAAGATCAAGTTGCCACGATAGAGTTGTGGCTAGAATTGTTGCGTCGGCAGTACAACTACAGATTGGGCGAGCGGTTCTCATGGTGGTCAGAAAACCGTTGTCCGGTTAATGCTTGTCCGTTAATAATACCAATTCCTCAACTCAGAGATAATCCAGATTATTACTCCCAGAAAAAGGATTTGGTAAATACCAAAGACAAATTTCGGGAGTACAAATTAATTCATTCTCAAGTATTGCAAGATTGCATTAAACGGGTAAAACTAGCCTTTGATAAGTGGTTTAAAGCAAATAAAAACGGGCAGAGATTAGGTAAGCCAAGATTTAAGAAAAAAAGCCGTTATCGTAGTTTCACTTATCCTCAAATCAAACAGGATGCAAATGTCAATCAAAGAATTAATCTTCCCAAAATTGGTAATGTAAAGTTGATTCAACATCGGCCGTTGCCAGAGGGTTTTCAAATTAAAACAGTCACAATTAGTCGTAAAGCAGATGGCTATTATGTAACTTTATCCTTGGAGGATAAATCGGTTCCCTCATTAAATTCTGAAGTCAAACCTACATCAGAAAATACTCTGGGAATAGATATGGGACTAAAGTCATTCTTGACGACAAGCTCAGGAGAATCAGTTCCAATTCCTCAATACTATCGAAAATATCAACAGCGATTAAAGACGCTACAAAAACGTTTATCTAAGAAGAAAAAAGGTAGTAAAAGATGGTTAAAAGCTCTTCTGGCAGTAGCCAAACAACATAAAAAGGTAGCCGACAAGCGTAAAGATTTTCATTTTAAAACAGCCAATGAATTATTATCAAAAGCTGATATTATTGCTTACGAAAACTTAAATATTAAAGGGCTAGCCAAAACCCGATTGAGTAAATCAATTAATGATGCTGCATGGGGACAATTTCTAACTATTTTGACTGTCAAAGCCGAAAATGCTGGGCAGAAAACTATAGCTGTGAACCCTAAAAATACCAGCCAAGATTGCTCAAATTGTGGTGAAAAAGTCTTGAAAGAATTATCCCAAAGAACTCATTCTTGCCCGCACTGCGGCATTGTAATAGACCGCGATGTAAACGCGGCGATAAATGTAAAAAATAGGGCGGTAGGGCATTCCGTCCTTAAAGCTCGTGGAGCCCGATGCAATAGCAGGGCACCGAAACGAGAAGCCCACACTAAGCTGACGCTATAGTGTGGGAGTATGTCACTTAAAATGTAGAATACAGTAACTAATATCAAGTTACTTTAAATTAGCCGTAGTTCTGAAGTGGGGAGTAGCTCTGGAGATTTCTATTTACTTCTACAGGGTTTTGCTTGTAATGATATAGTTCATTCGAGTTGTCGCTAAATAGAGGGAAAAAATCGCTCAAACCTAGACATAGCAAGAATTCTAGACAATTTATCTGCCAATAGTTATAATCCTTATAGGACAAGGCTTTTGGGAATTTTTAAGCTTATAAAGCGACAAGTCTATTAATCTGAAAAGCGCTGTAATATCATGTCCAGATGATTAGCGATCAAAAAGTTTTTGTTTGTAGTAGGGCTTGAGCAATATCTATAACTTGGGGCTAAAGCCCTACTACAAGCTTTAATTATAACTATTTAACCGGACATGATATAAGTACTTATAGCAGTTTTCATGAACATAGAGAGAATACAGAGATTTTGGCTTAAAGACACTTATGCAGACGGGAGAGGACAGAAAAACCAAGGGACGATTCTTCCTACTATCTCCTCTATAATTCCCCTGACTCCTGTTAATCTTGGCTTGATAAATCAGCCCTCATTATCAATTAATTAACTATTAGACATAGGCGTGATAATCAAAAATAAAATCAATCCCATACGCAAAAATTATCAATTCTTTCTCCCTGTTCCCAGTTAAGTGTTCCCTGTTCCCTCTTGTCCGGAGAGGTCTATTATAATTCTCTGGGATTTATTCAATTCTGACTACCAATAAACTAATCAGGAGAAATAACCGTGGCAACAACAATAACTGAAAGAAATGCACAACAAGGAGAATACACTTGGGAACAAATGATATTGTGCCAGATGACCCTTGTATATTGTGTATCCTTTCCTACACCTTATAGTGGTTCACAAGAATATCTAACAAAGTTAGCAACCGAATCAGTAAAGACAACTTTTGCCAGTCAAAAAGTTCAGCAATTAATTGGAAAATGGGAACTTGTATGGGGAGTAAATATTTATCAAAGTAAGCATTCTGTAGTTGCTGATAATACAATGTATGTTGCTAAATATGCTGAAAGTTTAGACATAGATAAATATGTAATTTCTATTATAGGAACAAATCCATTCTCAACCTACGCTGTATTATGTGAAGATGCTCGTTTTTTTTATGTCCAAAAATGGAATGAAGGTAAACCCTGGAACAGTAAAAAAAGTGCAGCATATACTGATGAACCAGCGGTACCCTCAGGATTAAGTTTAGCATTGGAAATTCAGATGGTAAGAATGAAGGATTCTGAAGGTAATGTTTTGGTTGATATTCTCAGAGAAATTGTCAGTAAAGCAACTAAACCTGTGGAAATAACAGTAGCAGGTCATAGTTTAGCAGGTGCTATTGCACCAATGCTCGGTTTATCATTATTAGACTGTCAATCAGAATGGGATAGCAAGAATATTGTCACAATCAAAGTGGCATCTTTAGCAGGTATAACCCCTGGAAATGAAGCTTTTGCAAAGTATTATCAGAAAAAACTAGGCGATCGCACACAACGGATTTTGTGTGACAAGGACATTATTCCTTATCTAGCAACAATAGATGGTTTCGATATTACACCAAATCTATATGCACCAGAGATATCAAATAATGTACTGATTAGTCGTACTTTTAAAATTATCGAGAAGGGTACTGAACAGCAGAAATTTACACCCATTTCTAATACACCAGCATACCCAGGCAATGTTGATTCGTCTATTTTGAGTGAAGATATCAATCAAAATGAAATACTCAAACAAATAGTTGCAACTGAGTGTAGTAAACTTATATACTTAGTTTGGCTGGAACAGCTAGAAATGATACCATTTATGCCTAATTTTGTGGAAGATAAATTTCAAGAGTTAGAAGAAGAATTGTCTCAACGCTTGGGGAAAGTTATAACTAAAATATTAGGCGGTGCTTCCAATGTAGATGAAGAACTAGAAAATATCTTTACTCATTTAGTAAACTCAGTTAGTACAGTTCCCATTGTAGGTGTATTAAGCCAATTTGATCGTAATTTGCTATCTACTACTAGCATTTTCGGTTTAATTAATTATTTTATACAAATGACTTACCAACATACTAAACAATATGTAGATCATTTTGGTATCTCGGACTTTGCCTCTCTAGAAGTTCAGATTACGGCTCAAATTTATGAAAAATTAAGAAAACAAAATGTCAGTCAACAAAAAGCAAATACTGTTGTGATCGAATACGGCAAAGCGAAAAAGGAGGATATAAAAGATTTATTTAATGGGGAAGGTAAGTTATTGAATAACATATCCGATGTTGTCGCACAACTAAAACTATCAGGATCAGTAGAAGAAAATGTACAACCTTTACTTTTCATCATTGAGAAAGAGAAAGATAAGGGAATTTGTCGTTGGTTGATTTAGATGGATTAAGAAGTACGGGATTCAATAATTAATTATTAACAATTAATTATTAATTATTGTTGAACAAGTCACAGATTTTTATACTACTTTTAATGTGACAATTTGACGTGCGGAATTTGGGTTTTAAGGGGATAAAAAAAGAGAATATTCCTGATTTCAATCGGAATGCTTCAGCTAGAGGTACTGATAACTGATAACTGATAACTGCAATGACCCTTGTCTACCTTTTATGCTAACTTTTTGAGGGTTTTTAACTAAAAACCTGCCACTTTTTTCGACCTAAAAAAGTTAAGACTTTAGGCAGACAAGCGCAGTCAAGATACAGGTACAATTATTCATCCTACTTTCCCTGTCTCCCCACACTTCCCACCCTCCCCACACTCTGCTTTTTTCAGCAAACCCTAATTAGGGTTTGCTGAAAAAGTCTTTTGGTAAGAGTAGGAGTCAGGTCAATAGGAACAAGTAGTGTAGATAGTAACTATTTACAGCAGTTTCCGAAGTTATGAGGTACAGTTGTTTTTCTTCTTTTCTATTCCCTGTTCCCAGTTAAGTGTTCCCTCAAACCTAAAGTTTTGTACCTCATAACAAGGGAAAACGCTGTATAATTCATATCTAGATTATATAACGCTAAGAAAGAAAATAACAACTTTTGAGAAACCCAAAACTGTGATTGTCAATTATTTTAAGTTTAAAAGTAATAAAATTAAAGATTTATCGAGGAGAAAGGGTAAATTATATGGAATAATTGGGAAATAAATAGCCAAAAATTAAGGCTTGAGGCAGGTAGATGCGAATACAAAACCTTTTTGGTGATTGAGAAAAAGAAAAAAATTGTTTTTTTTGGTGGGTTAGATAAGATTTTCAGGTTATAGTTAGAGAGTAGATTATAATAAAAGTTTGGTCACACTTCCCGCTTTTTTGTCTGCCATACTTTCTCAGACAGTCCACCGCAATTTCTACAAAATAAAGTATTGACAAATAAAAAATAATGTATCATCATTAATTCAATAAAATTAAATAATTCTTAAGCCAAAAGTTAAAGAACTTTAATAATGAGGAAATGGTGATGACAGAAACAAAACGAGCTATAGTTGTAGGAGCAGGATCGTCTGGTCTAATAGCTGCCAAAGAACTTTCAGATATTGGCCTGGACTTGACGATTTTAGAAAAGGAAGCAACTTTAGGTGGTGTATGGCACAAATATTGCTGGAAGACTTCTACCCTCACATCTTCCAAGTGGATGACTGAATATGGCTGTTACCCAGCACCAAGTGAATATGCTGACTTTATGAAGCCAGAAGAAATGATGGAGTATCTAAGCTCATTTACTAAACATTATGGGTTAGAAGATAAAGTTCACTTTGGAGTTGAAGTCAAGTCGATCGCTCGCAGCGGTGATGGCAAATATGATGTAATTACCGATAAGGAAACTTATAGTGGTTACGATTATGTAGTTATTAGCACTGGTTTACATGGGAAACCAGTTCTTAGGGAAGTTCCAGGACTAGATAAGTTTACTGGTACTATAATGCACGGATTCAAATATAAAGACCCAGAAGAATTTCGGGGCAAAAAAGTAGTGTGCATGGGTCTTGGTGAAAGTGGGATTGGAATTAGCTCTGAAATTAGTAGTGTAGCAGCTAAAACTGTTGTGGCAGCAGGTGCTTTTAATTTTGCTCCTCGGGTTTATCCTTATACTAATAAACCTTTCGATCAGATACAGTTCTGGCCAATAGGTCAATACATTAAGGACTACCAGGAATTATTGACTGTTCAAATGAGTTGGATTACTCGCTTACCAGAGCCATTACGAACTGCTTATGCAAAAAGGCATCCTTGGTTACAAAACTTGCCTAAAGAATGGCTGCCAACAGCTTATATTCCCAACTATTGGGCAGGTAAATACTGGCCTAAACCTAACAGCAATTTTGGAGATGTTAGTGGTAACCTGACTCGACCAAGTGCTAATCCTGATGACATCATATATTTAGTTCAGAGTGGTAAGATTACAGCAAAGGGTAAGGTACAACGCTTTGATGAAACAGGTGCTTACTTCCCAGATGGCAGTAGAGAAGAAGTAGATATGGTAGTAGCTAACACAGGGTTTAAGCCTGGAGCTGCCTTAATTGAGTTTCCTGATAACTGGCAATACCGACACCAAGAATTGTATAAAGGCTGTTTCCACCCTGATATGCCTAATCTAGGATTTGTAGGTTTTGTTCGACCAACTGTTGGTTCGATCCCTGCTATGGCAGAAATGCAGTCACGCTTGGTTGCTCAAGTTTTTTCTGGTGAGTGTAAGTTGCCAGAGAAAGAAGAATTGAGAACATTAATTAAAAAAGAAGCTGACGATCACGCCAAGAAAAATCCAAAAATGACAGAGCGTTGGCCTCATGTCTACTTCTTCGATCAATGGATGGAAGACATAGCAGAATTACTTGGTACTCAACCTAAAATTTGGCAGCACCTCGGTTCTTGGAAGCAACTTCAAGGTTTTCTATTGGGAGCTCCAATGCCGTTACGTTTTCGTCAATATGGAACTGGAGCGGTTCCAGGTGCCCGCGAACGTTACGCTGAAAGGATTAATCAAGTTTATGGAAGTCGTCCTCAGTCTAATCTATTACCTTTTCTGACAATTAGTCTTTTGTTCCCCTACATCATATCTCTAATTGTTTCTGCAATCTGTTTTTGGGGAGCTAACTTATCACCAATAATAAGCATTGCTTCAGGGTTACTGTTTTATACTTTATATATGACAGTAGATTTATTCAGGTTTGTGGTGGGATTTTTACCACTCACATTACCCAGTCTAATTGCACTGGGACAAACTTTGCCTTGGCAGAATTATGACAATGACACTATGATGCCTTTGATCTCTTTTCCTGAAGAAAACAGATTGGATTACACTAATCCTAGAGTATTTGAAAATGACGGAATTCCTAAAGGTGAACTATTAGATCGCGAAATGGCTGCTAAAAGTTAATTATTTGGTTCGTCGCTCTAATTAAATATTATTTCGCGCCGTACCTTTATTTGCTAAGATAATTTATCAATAGCCTGTAAGGATTATTAATAATCTTTACAGGTTTTTTGAGTTAATGGGGCGATTTCAACAATTAATAATTAATAATTAATAATTAATAATTAATAATTACCTCTCCTTGAAAAGAAGAGGATTGACTCAAAGGAAAAATTTTTTCTTTTTTCCCCTTAAAAGGGGAGGCGCATACCCACAATTTCTCGGTAAAGACCTTATATACAAGGTCTCTACATGGTGAGATATAACGGGGATATCTATAGATATTTGGTATCACTGGGATTCTATATGATGATGATTTTCTCCTGACTCCTGACTTTTTATACTACATTTTGAATACGAAATGTAGATTAAACATTTAACTCCTTGCGCCCTAAAATTCCTGCACAAGCTAATAAAACTTGGAAAGTCAATCCCACAACAATTAATATTCCGATCCACTCCAAATAAGGTATATATGGGAACTTGCTAACTATTTCATCAATTATTTGAGTATTAATCGGCTGAATAACCTCAAAATAGTGTTGATAAAGGAATACATACAATACACCAAATTCAGCGACTAGAACTAGATAAGATAACCTCCGCAAAATCACTACCATTGAGAGAGCAAACTGATTAACTGTCAACTCATAAGCATTTGTTCGCTTTCTAAGCTCTGGCAATGTTAAATAATTATACTGATTCACAACTTCTGAAGCTTGGCCAACCCATTTAAGAATATTATCAGGACGTAAACTATTAATTAAAGCACGACGCCGTGCTTGTTTATTATACTTGTTGATAAGTTCAAAAACATCTATATCTGGCCATAAATACTGTAGTGAACCATCTAATGCCAGAACAGACCTAGTAAGTTTTAAAAAATCCCAGTTAGTAGGAATTCTATAAGCGAAAGCGACATCAGTTACTCCTTTAATAGCTCCACCTAAAGATTTTTGCCGAAATGGTATTCCTTTAACCTGAGCTCTGATATACCAGTTTTCAAACTGACGCCCCATCTCTACTCGCACTCTATCAATATCTACTTTAGGAATACCGACACCAAATCTAATATAGTAATCAGATGCTTTGGTAAAATTTCCTTCCCCTAAACCATTAATATAGTTCAAGTAAGTATTCCTTAATTCTGCTTCCAAAGAACCCGTACTACCATGGTCAATCAGCACAAACTTGTTATTACGCAACAATATTATATTACCTGGATGTAAGTCAGCATGAAATAGATTGTCTTCAAATAGTTGTCGGAAGAAGGATAAGTAGATTCTTTCCCCTAGTTTGACTCGATTAATATTATTTTCTTCCTCCCATTTCACAGCTAGAGAACGTTTATTCGCTAGAGCTTTAATATAGTCTGACATCATTACACCATTTACAAACTCCATTACTAAAATCCGACGTTTAGAATATTTTTCGTATATTTTCGGCACAAAAACTTTATGTTCTTTCAGAGACTTTCTCATCCTCATAGTGCTGCTTGCTTCATATCTGAAATCTAGTTCTTCTTGAAAGGTTTTTTCCAACTCTGTGATAAATTCACCCCAACCTAAATAACTAGCAATATTCAAGAAAATTAATATATTAACCAGACCCTTAATTACTTCTAAATCTCGTTTGAAAGCATCTTCTAAACCAGGACGCTGAACTTTGACCACCACAGGAATTTGTTTTTTGCGCAAAACCGCAGTATGAACTTGAGCAATAGAAGCTGCTGCTAGGGGTTCCTCGTCAAAAGCTGCAAAAACTTTCTTCAAAGGAAAACCCAATTCTGACTCAACAGTTGAGCGTACGGCATCAAAAGGAAAACCAAGTGCTTCAGACTGTAAACTTCGCAAGGCATCGCATATAGGTTCTGGCAAAATATCTGTTCGTAGGGCTAATATCTGACCTGCTTTTACCCAAAAACCACCAAAATCTTCAAGTATTTCTCGCAATTGAGCTGCGGTTTTTTCTATGTCTGGTTTGCTAGTAACGCTGCGCCACTGTACTTTTAAAAAATAAATAATGAATCGCCGAATAACATAAGGAGTGGTGACTCGTCGCTTCTCTATTTTTTCTACGATCTTTACTTTTTTTCTTTTCTTTTTTTCAATCAGTGGTGTTGGAATATATTTTTTGTTTACCATTCTATTGTACTCTTAGAAAAGACGTAGCTTTATGTTTGTAATTTTGATTTACCGAGCTAAATATAGTTGATATTCAGCATATTTAGGGTTTGCTGAAGAAGTCTGAGTGGTAAGGGCTGGAGACAGAATTCAGAATCCAGAACTCAGGAGGAATGGGAGTTATAGAAGAGGTAGTCAGAAGAATCGTCAAAGTGATTTTCTGCCATACTCTGGCCTAAAATGCGCTCCTTTTTGAACCTTTTCGACCTGAAAGCTTTCACCCCCTCAAGACCTAAAAAGCCTAAACTCTTTACCTGTGAATGCTTCTAGATTTAATCAGCTAGCCCTATTTATGGATAAATTTAATTGCAATAGTTGAAGTAATGAAAATACTAAATATTTAAGTATAATTTCAAGTTTGTCAGGGCAAATTAGTGAGTTTATTTATAGGAAATACCTCTCAGAGCTGATTGACAAATTTAGCTGTTTGCACAGCATTCCGCAGGAAAACTCTTATTTCCACCTAGTGCTAAATCATTTAAATTCTAGTGAAACATAACTTCAAAGCTCAAGACGAGAAACGAACTCAGTCTCTTAATATTTACTTGAAAAATCAGCTCTCATATTCTGAGATAAGGAATAGCTGAAGAATTATAACTATCAAAAATAAATAAGGAAACTAACCCCCTATTTTTCCCTAAAATAAAAAAAATAGTTTATTGCTGAATTATATTTATTATCATACTAATGATTGACACAAAAAAAAATAAATAATTAATTAATTAATGTATACATTTATTGATAGATAGTGATTACCGTAATTGTTTTTTCCTAGGAAAATGCTATTACTCTACTTGACCCAAATAAATTCCTATGGATAAAATAGATAAATATTTTATCAAAAACTAATTAGGGTTTGCGCTCAAAAGTCTTTTTGTTGAGGTAGGGAGTAGGGGCGATTTCCTGCGGAATGCTGCTAATTACGCGAATCGCCCGTACAGGAGTAGTTAAGAATTAGGAGTAGCATGGAGTTGTGCAAGAGGTAGTCGTCGATCATAGCCACTTAAATTTTCTGCCTCGCGTTACTCCAAAATGCTGAATTTTTCCGCTTTATTAACACAAAAGCTGTTCAATAATTAATAATTAATAATTAATAATTACCTCTTCTTATAACAGATAGGATTGGCTAAAAAGAATTTTTTTCTTTTCTTGGTCGATTTGAGGCCAGCGAGGAAACCTCACCATCCCCCGACTGCTTTTTCTCCATGAATGGAGAGGCTTTATACCTTAATTTTTCGGTAATTTTTCCAGACCATTAGTTTCTCAAACCTTGATCTATAAATGCTTTTATCTTTAATCAGCAAGCCCTAATTAACTTCACCCAGACTATAAGCTTTTATTCCCTGAGAGGCAAACCAATTAATTGCCATTTCTGCCTGAATTGGTGATACCAAAACTACAAAACCAATCCCCATATTAAAAGTATTAAACATCGCTTCCTCATCCACATTACCAATTTCAGAAATCCATCTAAAAATAGGAGGAATTTCCCAACTATTTCTATCAACATTAATATACATTCCTTCTGGCAAACAACGAGGTAAATTTTCTGGTAAACCACCCCCAGTAATATGAGCCATACCATGAATTCCTAAACCATATTTTTGTGCTGCTAAAATTGGTTTGACATAAATTTTTGTTGGAGTTAATAACGCCTCTCCCAAACTTTTTTGCTCCAAAAAATCTGGGCTATCTTGTAGAGAAATATTGAATTCATCAATAATCTTTCTCACCAAACTAAAACCATTACTATGAATTCCACTACTTTCTAATCCAATTGCCACATCACCTACTTTTACCTGAGACCTATCCAAAATCAAACTTTTTTCCACAATTCCCACAGAAAAACCTGCCAGATCGTATTCACCAGGGGGATAAAAACCAGGCATTTCTGCAGTTTCTCCCCCAATTAAAGCACACCCCGCTAAACGACATCCTTCTGCAATACCAGAAACCACTTCAGTTAACTGTTGTTGATTTAATTTTCCTGTTGCCAAATAATCCAAAAAAAACAGAGGTTCCGCTCCCGATGTCAACACATCATTGACACACATAGCAACCAAATCAATACCAACAGTATGATGAAAATTCAGAGTATTTGCTAGTTTTAATTTTGTACCCACACCATCAGTACCAGAAACCAAAACAGGTTCTTTGTAGCCACTTGGTAAAGCAAATAATCCACTAAACCCACCTAACCCTCCTAAAACTTCTGGTCGGTGGGTACTAATCACCATATTGCGAATATTATTAACAAATTCACGACCAGCTTCAACATCAACACCAGCTTCTTTATAATCCATCATGTCTTAGACCAAAAGTTTGATTGTGTTCTAGAAAACAAAATACAGCAGTCACCAGAGTGGTTAGGACATTCTCAAACCCTCAAATTTAGTCACAGCAAGAATTTAAATTCTGAGTTGTGAGTTGTGAGTTGTGAGTTCTGCTATACAAAGAACTATTTCCTCGACATTGCTGAATCAACGGATGAATCTTTGCAGAAAAGGTAATCCTTCTTGTACTTCCTCTTTCTCCAAACCTACAATTCATCTCGTAAATATGCAACGCCATTTCCTGAAGATTATTTTCTGGCAAAAGCAATCTGCACATCCCCCCTTTTTTTAACGATGTCTAGTTTCTATTAAGTCTACCATCAGCCTTGTTTGTAGAAAATCAACCAAAAAATTTTTAAGATTTGGTTCCCAATTTTCAAAGTTTGTGATAACCTATTGCAGTTCCTTAATAATACTTAAACATCGAAGAGTCTGAGTTATCCGGAATAGTCATTGCTGGACTATACCTAAGGTAAATCCAACTCAACGAGTGCTACTAAAAAAATAAGTTTATGAAGCTCCAAATTTGGACTGGTCTTACTACTTTCCTGATATTTTCTAGTGTCGGTGTAGCCTATGGTTATGCCAATACTCTCCAGGAAGGCAAAATTTATCAGGCGAACGAACCAATAGATAGAAGTTTAGAAACAAATCATAATTCAAATAAAGCCATTGCCAATAGGGAAACAGATGTTCTAAAAGTTGGGGAATACCAGTCAAACACACAAGAAGGGCAAAATACCTTTACTAAAATTCTAGCCCATGAACTGGTTGGTCGCCAAGCTGCAACTCTGTATGTTCGTAATATACCAGTTCTTACTTTTCTTGACTCTCAGAAAACTAACAAGAAGGCTGATAACCAAAGTTCAGACTCTTCGGTGAAAGTAGCGACTCAATCTTACAACTCACACCAACAAAAAGATTCCGTATGGCGAGCATCAGTAGTTGCCTCCCGACTAAATCAACTTATTCAGGAAAGTCCCAATCTAGACATTACAGCAAAGTGGGATGCAAACAAAGAAGGTTACATGATTCTGGTCAATGAGCAAAAGTTAGTAGAAATAAATGAGCAAACTATTCTGCCAGATACTACCAATGACTTAGCAACAGATACTTTACAAGCAACTAACCGCCTACGGCGACAAGTTAATAATGCTCCTCCTTTAAAAGAAATAGCAGGTAAACCAAAACCTAAACCACAACCGGAACGACAAAAAGTTGCTGTTGGACCAATTACTTTCCAATTTCAAGGTTGGGCATCTTGGTATGGCCCTGGATTTCATGGTCGCTTAAGTGCCAGTGGTGAGCGTTTTAATCAATATGCAATGACCGCTGCCCATAAAACTCTACCTTTTGGGACAAAAGTACGAGTGACTAATCTAAAGAATGGTAGTTCAGTCATTGTACGGATTAATGACCGTGGTCCATTTACTCCGGGTAGAGTTATTGATTTATCGTCTGCTGCAGCTCGTATTTTAGGTATGATTCAAAGTGGAGTTGCTCCTGTCAAAGTAGAGGTTATCGAATCTCGTGGATCGTAAATAAGGTTTGAGGTGACAGGCGATCGACTTTATGTTCAATTGATTAATCACATGTTCAATAATTAATAATTAACAATTAATAATTAATAATTACTTCTTCTTAAAACAGATAGGATTGGTTAAAAAGAATTTTTTTCTTTTCTTTGTCGATTGGATATGGCGTTTCATGTCGGCGACAGCCGAAAACGACCGCTTTTTCTCCTTGAAAGGAGAGGCTTTAAACCTTAATTTTTCGGTAATTACCAAAAATTGGAATGGGGAAAAGATAAACTTTTCCTCTATTTTTTTTAGATTTTAATATCAGGTCTGATAAATGTTTACTAGAAAAAATATTTAGGTATTAGGTAGCAAGTGAATCTTCATGTTACTAGAATTGGAAATTAAGTTTATTACCATCTGAGCGCGTTATTTTTAACATTTTTTTTGGGGATGGATTGTATTATGAAACCTCCAAATAAAAAATCATCTCATTCTGATGAAAGTAAGGGAGTAGGGAGTAGAGAATAAATTGAAAAAGTAAGGGAGTAGGAAGTAGCTAGTAAGGATATAGTACAAAAGTTGGGACGATTTATTTTTTGCTATTCTCTATACTTGATTCAAAAAAATAGTTAATTCAAATATAGCAATCCGCCCATAGGTTGCGGGTAATCAAAAAGTAGATAAAAAACCTGAAACTCTTACCAGTTAAGTGTTCCCTTTTCCCTGTTCCCTTTTCCCTAAAAGCGTTAAGGTTTCTATACACAAATAAAATAGGACTGCTATAAGCGGAAAGGATGTAGTCAAATCATTAATAATTAATTATTACCTCTTTTTAAAAAGAATAGGATTTGCTAAAAGGAAAATTTTTTCTTTTTTTATACCTGAAAGTATAGGCTTTAAACCTTAGTTTTTCAGTAAAGATAAAAAGGCTTTTAACCTATCAGCTAATTTATAATTCCTAATCATAGTTGAAATATTGAACATCTTATATCTGTTCAACTTGGCCTCAGAGTAAATAATTGATAATATCGTATCCGGATCAATAGCGATTAAAAAAAAATTATATTCCCTACTATCCTTTACTTTCTTTTTTAGGACTGGTAATGTTCTTATGTTTCTGATCGCCATTAATTTATAACTATTTAATAGGACATCATACTATAGCATTTCTAAGGCTAATGAAGTACACTGATACTTATTTATATTCTATTTCCTATTCTCTAAAAAAAACTAATTTTGTACCTTACCAGTATGGGAATTCTTATAAATAAAATATTTCAATTAAAAAAAACGGGCGTTGCTGATGGGTGGGTATGATTTGTATTTGTTGGCAATCAATAAACTATTGAATGACAAATATTTGAAATTATTTAGTTTTTATTTTCATACCTTGATTCAGCAACGCCAAAAAACGCTGGTTTTATAGATGTAGTGATTTGTGGTAGAGGCAGGGAACACTTAACTGGGAATAGGAAACAGAAAGTACCTTAAATTATTAGTTTCAAAGAGATAATATTCCCTTGAATAGTTCAATTTTTTTAGGATATCACTACTTGTACACCACTACCAAAAAAAACATACATCGTTTTGATTGATCTGCTCCTTTGCAAAGCTAAGTAGTTGTGCAACATTAATTACACATACTCTAGGTACTGAACAGCTTATATTGTAAAAATTACAGGAGATGGAATTAGTTCATTAATTGATAATTGATAATGGCGAACTTGATAATTACAAGAAGGTTAAAACCTCTCGGGAATTGAAGATTGGGAAAAAAAGCGGTCGGAAAGTGGAGCATGACCTTGGGATGGGATGGCGAGCTCTCCGTTCCCTCCGGGACGCTAGGCAAACGCTGGCCTCCAATCTCCCCTTGAGAAGAAAAAATTTTTCATAATTAGTCAATCCTATCCGTTTTCAAGGAGAGGTAATTATTAATTATTAATTATTAATTATTAATTGTTGAACTACCCTAATTTTATGTGAGGTTTACAGTATAAAGGATTCAGTCTGACAAAATGTGTAATTAATTTTGTGTACCTGCTTAACAGACTTCTGATTTCTAACTTCTTGAATCTGCTTACTTATTATATTTGTCAAAAAAAATGCGTTTATTTACAACTATTGCAGGTTTGCGGTGCTATTTAAATTTACTACAAACTGAGCAACAAAAATCTCTCTATACTATTGGTTTAGTTCCGACAATGGGAGCTTTACACGAAGGACATTTAAGCCTAATTAAACGTGCAAGAGAAGAGAATAAAATTACGGTTGTCAGTATTTTTGTTAATCCTTTACAGTTTGCTCCTACGGAAGATTTTCAACAATACCCTCGACAGTTAGAAGTAGATAAAAAATTTTGTGAGAAAGAAGGAATAGATGTAATTTTTGCTCCCAGTCCTAAAATAATGGGTATGGAAAATGACCTATCAACTAATGCTCAAAACTCTACAACTACAGTTGTTCCTCCATCTCACATGACATCAATTATGTGTGGAGTTTCTCGACCTAATTTTTTTCAGGGAGTAGCAACAATTGTAACTAAATTATTGAATTTAATTCAGCCAAATAATGCTTATTTTGGTCAAAAAGATGCTCAACAGTTAGCAATTATTAAGCAATTAGTCAAAGACCTAAGTTTGCCAATTAATATTGTTTCCTGCCCAATAATTCGCGAAGCTTCAGGATTAGCTATTAGTTCTCGCAATCAATATTTAACTCCCGAACAAAAACACCAAGCTTCCATACTTTATACTTCTCTTTCTCATGGTAGACAAATATTTTTAGAGAATCGAGATACACCAAATATTCTCAAAAAAGTCAAAAATGCTGTTAAAGAAAAATTAGCATCTCAACCAACAGTAAAACTAGAGTATTTGGAAATAGTTCATCCTGGGACTTTACAACCTTTAGAAAATATTCAAAATATAGGCTTATTAGCGATCGCTGCTTATGTTGGACCTTGCCGTTTAATAGATAATATACTCTTGAGAAACCGTCAACCCATCATTGCCATTGATGGGCCTGCTGGTGCTGGTAAATCCACAGTCACCAAATTAGTAGGACAAAATCTAGGACTTTTGTACTTGGACACAGGGGCAATGTATCGGGCCGTAACATGGATGGTATTACAAGCTGGTGTGCCAATTGAAGACCAGGCCCAAGTAGCAGAATTAGTCAGTCAATGCCAAATTAGCTTTTATGGGCCAGATAACAGTCATGTCATAATCAATGGCCAGGATGTCACAGTAGAAATTCGGAGTAGGGAAATAACAAATAATGTTTCAGCTATTGCAGCCCAGCCTACTGTCAGGTATTTTATGGTAAAACAACAACAAAAATTTGGAACTAAAGGAGGGATAGTAGCAGAAGGACGAGATATTGGTACCCATGTATTTCCGAATGCTGAATTGAAGATTTTTTTAACAGCTTCCGTAACAGAGCGATCGCAACGGCGATTACTAGAGTTACAGCAGAAAGGTCAAACGAATATCCGCTTAGAAGAAGTAGAAAAAGATATTATTCGTCGTGACAAAAAAGATAGTAACCGGGAAATTTCTCCCTTGCGAAAAGCCTCAGATGCTATAGAAATTAGCACAGATGGTTTAAGCATAGCTGAAGTTACTCAAAAAATTGTCGATATATACAAACAAAACATTTGAGTAAATCCATAAAATACTGAGTAAATAAGATTAGTTAAATTCAAGTCAGGAGAAAAATTTATGACAAACAAATAAAAATATTATATATATTTATAAGAATCTCAAAGAGGCTATTACTTAATGGTAATAATGAAGGTAAGTAGAACGCGATAGTTTTTGTAAGTTATGTATTAAACGTAAATTAGCTAGTCAGTTATATCAATACCTTAAGGCGTTTTATTGCTGCACTCGAAGTCATAAATAGGAAGTCATAAATCAGAAGTTTCTTCTATTATAATTTTCGGTTAAAACTTTCTACTTATAGATGGATAAATAGAGTTTAAGACCCAGGCTATAGATTTCATTTTAGCGGTAGAAAATTAGTAGCTAGTGACAATCTCCCACTAAATTTAACTTCTGATTTCCGACGGAATGCAGAACTAAAACACTTATGATTTATGACTTCTTGAAGGCTAAATATCCAACCTCTTTTTTGAGCTTAATCTACTTATAATCCTCCCAAAAACGAAAAAAATTAACTTTTCAAAATTTATGAATAATTCTCTAAAGTTCAAATATCTGTAGAAAATAGAAAAAAATGACAAACTTAAATGTATTATCTAGGCAAGGAAAATCATTAGCAACAATCATCGCAGCTAGTGGCAGTTTTTTAATAGGGATTCTACTCCCCCTAGATATATGGGCTAACCAAGAAGCAAACACAACAGCAAGCACAGCAGTAACTACAAATACAATTAATCAATCAACAAATAACAAAGAAAACCAATTAGAAGTAATTAAAATTAGTTCCGTCCTTGCCAAAAACATTAATACAACTCGACAGAAACTCAGGGAATTAGAATTAAAAACCTTTGATTTTAGTGTGCCAAAAAGGTTTCAAGGAAAAACAGTTAAAAATATTACTCTGAAAAACAAACAAAAAGTTATTGCCTTAACTTTTGATGACGGTCCATGGAACAAAACTACAGAACAAATATTAGATATTCTGAAAAAACATAACATTCAAGCAACTTTTTTCGTAGTCGGCCAACATTTAAACGTACGTCAAGAAATAGGCAAAAAAATTGTAGAAGCAGGTCACGTTATTGCTAATCACACATGGAACCACCCTTCTAAAAAGAGTAAAATGAATCCAGACCGCATCAAAAGTGAAATTGGACGTACAGCAGACCTTATATACAAAATCACAGGTAGGACTACTAACCTATTTCGGCCTCCTGGTGGCGTTCTAGAAAATGGTTTAGCTGACTATGCGAAAGAACGGAAACACACTGTAGTCTTATGGTCTGCTGATTCTGTTGACTGGTATTATAGATCGGCTCCAGAAATTACCAAAAAAGTTTTGAATAGAGCTAGTAATGGTGGAATTGTCTTGCTACATGATGGTGGTGGTCCAAGAGGTCATGTTGTAGAAGCTCTACCCAATATTATTGCTGGTTTGAAAAAGCAGGGTTATGAATTTGTGACAATACCAGAACTTCTAACAATTAAAGATAGAGAATTACATCAGGAAGAGTTAGCAAAACAACAAAGTAAAAAGCAATAATTAAAGGAGTTTGTAGCTTGTAATTCTTAGGTTTAAGATTATGGTGATTCAACCTCAAGCAATTGTGAAAACAGATTTTAACTGAGTCAGTGGCTTCAACAATTAATAATTAATAATTATTAGCTCTTCTTTATTAAGAAGAGAATTACCTAAAAGGAATTTTGGTTGTGCATCAACAAAGTGTGGGATAGGTAAGTCTGGCTGGCAAATATAATCTTAAAGCACTAATATATAAAGGTTTTAGCATTTTTGGAGGGCAAAAAGTACAAATTTTTCAGCTTGAGCGACTAAAAAGTTAGGACGGCTGGCAAACTTGCATAATAAAGATACAGGTACAATTATTCCTCCTACTTTCGGACGTCTCCCCACACTTCCCACCCGGACCACACTTCCTTGACACCTACCGGAATTTTTTTCTGATCTTGGTTGATTGAATATGGCGAAGAAACTTCGCCATCCCATCCTTACGGAAAGCTCCGCAATTCAAGTCGCTCCGCGAAACGACCGCTTTTTCTCAATGAATGGAGAGGCTTTATACCTTAATTTTTCGGTAAGGATTTAGATACTAAACCTCTATCCTACTACTGACTATTATAATAACTATAGCAAAGAAAGAATTGGTTAGGATATATACTGATGATGAATCTTAGACAGCGGAAATGTTTTTCCAACTATTCCCTGTTTGTTGCCTGTTCCCTATTACCGAATAATTAATAATTATTAATTATTAATTAAATAATTCAGCTTTATTAGCCTCCCCTTTCAAGGGGAAAAAAAGTGCTAGGGTATTTCCTTGTATTCAATTCCGTAACGGTTTCAACCTTCTTGTAATTATCCATTATCCATTATCCATTATCCATTAATGAACTGTTCCCTGCTATAAATTATCCAAACTAGATAAATAGGAATTAATCTCCTTGTCTCAAATTGTCAATGAACTAACTGGTGTACCTCGCACTTTACTTTTGCCACTCAGGGGACGAGCTGATGAACAAGCTCATTCCCATCCCCTCTTTCAAGATCCACTAGCTGTTGAGTGGTTAAAACTCGTAGGTTGGGATCGAGAACTAGATGAACTTTATCGTCAGGGTAATAAAGCTTTTAGTATTGTGGCTGCTATCCGAACTTATCACCATGACCAAATAGCATCTTGTCATATTGCTAACCATTCCCATCCTGTTGTTGTGGAATTGGGAGCTGGATTATCTAGTCGTTTTTATCGTATAGAACAAAATGCTTATCGTTGGTTCGAGCTAGATTTGCCTGTGGTAACTGAATTACGGTGTAAATTAGATACACAGACACAACAGCACCAGTTTATTAGTGCATCAGTTCTGGATTTTGACTGGATGGATACTTTGCCCAAGGTATCTCCAGAAAATATTTTATTTATTGCAGAAGGCTTACTAATGTACTTGGAAGTCAATGAAGTGCAGCAACTCATATCTGTAATGCGCTCTCGTTTCCCAGGTGCAACCTTAGATATGGAAGTTGTAGGACCTTATACTAAAATATATAATAAAATGTTCGCTCAAATTGGAGCGCCCCTAAAGTGGTTTGTTAAGAATCAAGAAGACTTAACATCTATGGGATTGCAAGTAGTTAATGCTTGGTCTATGTATCAACTATATCTAGAACGTTGGCCTTGGTACTGGAAATTACTTTTGAGATTCTTGACCCAATTTTCCTACTTTCGTAATACTTATCTGATTGTAGAAACTAAGCTATAACTATTCGTAAGCATTCAGGTATCAGCTATCAAGTATTAGCAATAAGCTAATTTCCTTTGTCAGAAATATTATTAACAGATTGAGCAAAAATCATTTAATCTCAAATATCTTAAAATTTCCTATTTGTCATCCCCTAACCTTCATATCCTAATATTAATGCTCAATCCTGACTGCCCTTGATATGAATACTTATAACTATTCTTTATCCTAAATTCCTCTTACTCTCCAAAATAACCACATAAAAAGTATTTAGAAATATAAATTATAAGTATAGCAAGGTTTTTGAGAATTGGTATAAGTGGTCAATACTTGGTCTCTGTATCAGCTATATCTAGAACCCAGATTCCGCACGACAAAATACTTATCTGATTGTAGAAACTAAGCTATAAGTATTCTCTCTTTTCTCTCCCAAACTCCTTACGCTCCAAAATCACCGCACAAGCTAAATATTGTTAATTTAAGTCATCTCATTGAATGTAGAATCATCAATTATGAGAATCTCCTGCTCAGTCCCAATGTTTAGCGGGATAGTATGTCAATATTGTTATATTGTTGATACACCTGTCTACAGGACTTTTGACTCAAACAAGATGGCTTCTATAGCTCGCAAAAATTTATTAGAAGATATTCCTCGGTTTATAGTAGCCCAAGCAGGAATATTATTTGCAGTTAGCTTAGTAACAATTCAAACAGGCATATTAAATGGGTTTGCTCGTTCCACAACCTTATTAATAGATAAATCCAATGCAGATATTTGGATCGCCTCTGATGAAATGGTCAACTTCGAGCTGACAGATCCCCTACTTTATGGCCAATTGAGCCAAGCCAAAACTATAGAGGGTGTCCAGCAAGCAGAAGCTTTAATTTTAGGATCGGTCAGATGGCGGCCTCAGAATGGAGAAATGAGTCCATTAATGGTAATTGGATTTAACCCCAATGGACAACTATTCAATCCGGGAAATGTCATTGAGGGTAACGTCAAAGACCTAAAAGAACCTTTTGCAGTGATGGCCGACCAAAGCCGGTTATCCAGTATGCTCTCAGAAGGAGTAGGAACAACAGCGATCGCCGGTTCCCTACCAGCAAAATTAGTGGCAGTGACCAAAGGTACTCAGTCAATTGTATCAAGTACCTTATTATTTACATCCCTGGAAAATGCTAATAGTTATATTAGTGCAGGTATTAACGCAGAAGTTAACTGCAAAGTGGTAGGAACAGGAAATATCCAATGTACAAAATTAGTCGAGAAAAAAGACCCCACTCAAAAGTTAGAAGAAATACCAACACCCAAAAAGTTAGAAATAGCAGATCCGATCGCTTATATATTAATTAAAGCTAAACCCGGTGCAGATTTACAAGTATTGAAACAAAGAATAGAAGCAGCAATGCCAACTACTACTGCTTATACGAAAAAGGAATTATCTGAGAAAACCAGATTTTTTTGGTTGGCACGAACAAATATTGGTTTAGTTTTAGGAATGGGGGCAGTGGTAGGTGTAATTGTGGGTATAGTTGTGGTAGCTCAGATTTTGTATTCTTCTGTATCTGACCATATTAAGGAGTTTGGCACCCTCAAAGCAATGGGCGCATCGGATAAAGAGTTATACGCAGTAATTGTGGAACAGGCAATCTGGATGGCAGTTTTAGGTTATATTCCTGGGATGTTGGTTTGTTTAGGATTAAGTAGTTGGGTGGCCAGTAAGGGAATTATTATTTTGATTACACCTTGGTCTGCGCTAGGGGTATTGGGTGTAACTGTTGTGATGTGTGTGGGTTCAGCTTTCTTTGCAATTCAAAAAGTAACTCGCATAGATCCAGCGATCGTATTTAAAGCTTAGAGGAATTTTGAGTTGTCCCCAAAGAATATTTCTTATGTGAACCTCACCTCGAAGTAACCTTTGTTATTAGGAGCCGAATGAGTTGGAAACTCTCACGTCCGGTTTTGAAACAGAGGTGAGCGGTCGAAATACCCCCATCGACTGTAACCCTAAGTTTATGAAATTGGTATTATAGCAATCAGGAATCAGTTGTGAGAATTGAGGTGTTCCTTAAAAGGATAGAATATAGAAGTTATCATATTCATAATATACGTTTTTTTAGAGACTGTTTGTAAAAGGAATATTAAATCCAGGCGTAGGGTGGGTTTCGGCTGTCGCCGACATGAAAAGACGACAAGACCTATGCTCAGGAACCAAAGTCTTAACTGGGAGCCGCAACCCACCGAACATACCGAAGATTAAGCACTAAGCGCTCTCTTAATCTTTGCTTGTCCATTCACTGTCTTATTCTTCTGTGTTCCCTCTTCCCAGTTGAGTGTTCCCTAAAACTCTCCAATACCTCACAACTTAAATCATATTGCCATAGATCAAAAAAAATATATTTGCTTGGGAAAATATTAAATAATTATTAAATCTCACTTCTAACTCATAGGATGATATTTATTACATAGCGAATAAGTATTTTTGCGGAATATAATGTAAGTTAAATCTAAAAACATCAGTAAATTTAACTAGATAAAAGATATAAATATTACAAAAATAATCACTTTTAAGCAGGTATAGGTCAGTAAATATAATAATAGTCATCAAAAAAATGCGTGATAAAACTTACTTATAATACCAACCCAAACTCTAAATTTTTAAATTTTTACTGTATAATTACAGATATATCATTATTTAATAATAATAAAATTCCATAGTAGTGAGGTAATAGGTAGTTTGCCAGAAATATTCACTACATTATTGAATAAATATAGTGAAAGTATTAAACCATAAGTTAAAAATATTAACTTTTGAATCATCACTAATATCTGATAATAAAAAGATAAAAATATATATAAAAAATGCTTAAGATGAAGAAAAGTAAAGTTGGACATAACGATCGATCGCTACAAACCTTAGCTAGAGCGATAACTCTATCTGAGGGTGATTTTTCCCTAATTTTAGTCCGTTGTAATTCTCCAGAATTAAGAGAAGAAATCCTCCAAAAATTCAAAGCAGAATACCCTGTGGAATACCAAGAATTAGCATTAGACAATTTTACAGATACACTTTACTCCAGTATTAACCAAAATCTAGGTCATAGCTTGCCCAAAGCTTTAATGGTTAAGAGTTTAGAGTCAGTTAATACCTTAGATAAAGTACTAACTGCAGCTAACTTAGTCAGAAATAACTTCCTAAACTTTCACTTTCCCTTAGTCTTGTGGGTGACAGATGAAATTCATCAAAAATTAATTCGTTTAGCCCCTGATTTGCAAAGTTGGGCATCATCAGCAATTAGCTTTAATCCTAAATCTGCTTAAACCAAAAATTAATCACCAAAAAAATGGGTCTGAACCCTCGCCGAAAATCTTAGGATCTAAACTTTATGAAAGGGCAAGATTAATGATAGCTAAATTTCATGCCAAATTATCAAGATACTAGGACAGACTTTCTACATAAGTTATCAACTAAACAACTAAAATAGTTCCTCAAAATCAAACAATAACTTAATTATAAAAAAAAATCTAAAATTTTTAATGTTTAGCTTGTATCAGTGGTAATAAAATTATTAAACATTTTTGATCTCTAGCTAAAAAGCAAAATTAACCCTTATTCTGTCAGTGGAATAGCTAAAGATTGCTAATTATGGTCCAAAAATACAACTCTCCTGAACGAAGTTAGAAGTCAGAAGTTAGAAGTTAGAAGTTGTTTTTTTCACAGGGGCTTTTGAGCAACCCTGCAAAAACATTTTGCTAATCAAGGCGGGGTTGTGGGACCCAATCCTGTTTGATAACTCCAGAAACGATAAAAATTCTGGAATTCTAATCAACCATAATTAGCACTTAAATTTAGCCAATCCAATTAAACTTGACAATATAAGGAATCAAAAGTATGGAGACAGCTATTGAATCAATCCACGCTAGAGAAATTCTTGATTCTCGTGGTCGTCCAACCGTGGAAGCAGAAGTCCACCTAGTCAATGGGATTATGGGATTAGCCCAAGTGCCCAGTGGCGCATCAACAGGCAGCTTTGAAGCCCACGAACTCAGGGATGGAGACAAAGGACGTTATGGAGGCAAAGGGGTACTCACAGCAGTCAAAAACGTAGAAGAACAAATTACCCCCACTCTAGTCAAAATCAATGCTCTCAACCAAACCTTAGTTGACAGCAAAATGATCGAAATAGACGGTTCCCCCAACAAAAGCAACCTAGGAGCAAATGCTATCCTAGCCGTCTCCCTAGCAACAGCTAAAGCAGCAGCTAACTCTGTTGGTATGCCATTATATCGCTATTTAGGTGGACCTCAAGCTAGTCTACTACCAGTACCCCTAATGAACGTCATTAACGGCGGTGCTCACGCTGCCAATAACGTAGATATTCAAGAATTTATGATTGTACCTGTAGGTGCTGCTTCATTTAAAGAAGCATTGCGTTGGGGAGCAGAAGTATTCGCGACCCTTAGTGGAGTTTTAAAAGAGAAAGGTTTATTAGGTGGGGTGGGAGACGAAGGCGGTTATGCTCCCAACTTAGGGTCAAATCAAGAAGCATTAGATATATTAATTGCAGCTATTGAGAAAGCTGGTTACAAACCAGGAGAACAAATCGCCTTAGCGTTAGACGTAGCTGCCAGCGAATTTTACAAAGATGGTAACTACACTTATGACGGAGCAACTCATTCTCCTAGTGAGTTGATTGATTATTTAGCTAGTTTAGTCGATCAATATCCAATTGTGTCCATAGAAGATGGTTTACATGAAGAAGATTGGGAAAGTTGGGTGCAGCTAACTCAAAAGTTAGGTAGCAAGATCCAATTAGTAGGAGATGACCTATTTGTTACCAATGCTTCTCGCCTACAAAAAGGTATTGATATGGGTGGCGGTAACTCAATTTTGATCAAACTCAATCAAATAGGTTCCTTGACAGAAACTCTAGAAACCATTGACTTAGCTACTCGTAATGGTTATCGCTCAGTTATCAGTCACCGCTCGGGAGAAACAGAAGACACAACGATCGCCGATCTAGCTGTAGGAACTCGCGCAGGTCAGATTAAAACTGGTTCTCTCTGTCGTAGCGAACGGGTGGCCAAATATAATCGACTATTGCGGATTGAAGATGAATTGGGCGATCGCGCTGTCTATGCAGGAGCAATAGGTTTAGGGCCAAAAGGTAGAAATTAGAGTTAGTGATAGCATAAAACTAGCGAAAACTGACCTATAACACCAAAAATGTTAGGGATAGAAACTCAATTGGCGTAATCCTGGAGTTTCTTCCCATTTCTCAGGGATTAAACCAAAAGTTAAGTGTTGACGATAGTCAGTTTCTCAACTAATCTTGAATATGTAGAACTTTTTGTACCTTTAGCAAGAAAGATTTTTGATGACAAATAAAACTAAAGTTTCATTCATTGGAACAGACACAATGGGTCGGCCAATGATATTCAAACTACTTGAGAAAGGCTACACGCTCAAAGTTCATGAGAAGTATAAACAGAAAGAAACAGTGGTAGCATTAGGATCAATAGGTGAAGATTTCCCAAAACCAGTAACTAGAGACTGTCATCTGCCGATGGCCTGTTTGCCCTTGCTCCAGGAAATGTTAGAAAATATGTCTGGCAAAAACGGTTCGATTGAAGGAATAAACAAAGGCGCTACATGTAGAAACTTCAACAACGGAATACCATAATAAAAAATACATTGCAAGTATTTCCACAAATCGTTGGTTTTGTCAGAATTATGGTTTGGCAAGACCTGTTGATAATCGATAGCCAATAGCAGTTGATTTTGCCAATGTCAAGTTTGATGTAAGTGGGAATAGAGAAGGTAAAAATTTAAGCGATGAACTGAATATGCTGCAACCCAGAGATCGAATATGTAGAAGTCAATTTGATCTAGTTAAGCAAATCAAAAATACGACCAGCAAATAGGTTATGTTAGAGTAACAAGATTGATTGCAGAAGAAAACAATCTGGAATTAAGAATATTTGGGTTGAGTAGTCCTTATCCTTGATAAAGCTAACAGCAATTATTTTCATTCAGAAATCTTTGTAGCAGATCAAGATCGCGACGTTAAACCTTTACCAAAACAACAAGATTATGAAAACTACCGCAATCTAATTTAGATAATAGTCTAATAGAATTAGAAGAAGCTCTGACAGATTGAATGGAAGGACTAAATTACATGATTTTATAAGTAGTCGATCGTTGAGGAAAAAAATATGGAATTAAGTATAGAACTATCATATAGATGTGGTAACATGGTATTGGATTTTCGATCGAGGAAAAGATTATCAACCAAATATTGGCATTGTTAGCAAAATTAAGCAGATAGATTTAGAACAAGAAAGCAAAAATACAATACATGAACCTATCCAACTATTCTTGAAACCCTTATATTCAGGTAATATAAAAATCGTGAAATCCCTAAAAATCATTCTTTGTGGGATAGACTCATAAAAAAAATGGTATCAGGATTAGAAAAAGTTAAAAACTTAGCTTGACGAAGGCTTCAATTTTTTTGAGGGTTTGTAACTCTTGGCTAAAATCTGGTATTATCTATAAAAATCTGGGATTATCTGTTTCTGCTACTTGGATTCAAAACTGAATTACACCCCACAAAGCAG
>JAAUYL010098318.1_pt1 | contig 38840 bp, 24 predicted proteins | sample 7278011 | NCBI WGS metagenome assembly JAAUYL01 (sample SAMN14350225, study PRJNA611818) | marine sediment metagenome | isolation source: surface marine sediment (1.8m) | place: French Polynesia: Moorea | collected 2018-08
TATCAACGTCGTGTCAACAAAAAAGAGCCAGGCTCCAAAAACAGAGCTAAAGCCATCAAAAAACTAGCAAAAATGCACAAGAAAGTAGCTGATATCAGAGCAGATGCACTACATAAACTCACAATATGGTTGGCTAAAAACCACAGCACCATAGTAATTGAGGATTTGAATGTAAGTGGAATGCTCAAAAATCATAAACTAGCAAGTGCGATAGCAGATTGTGGTTTTTATGAATTCAAACGTCAACTTACATACAAGTGTGAGTGGTATGGAAGCAAGATCGTGATAGCAGATAGATTTTATCCAAGTTCTCAAATATGTTCTCACTGTGGGCATCAACAGAAAATGCCTTTAAATGTGAGAACTTATGAATGTGCTAACTGTGGATTTCAAGTAGACAGAGACTTTAACGCTGCTGTCAACTTAGAAAACTATGTGAATAAGTAGCTTGAGTTCCAAGCGATTTTAAGCCTGTGGAGAAGATAAGTTACAGACTGCGGTCAGTGGTCTTCTGGGAAACAGGAAGCTAGCTCCAAAGCTTATGCAATCAGGCATGGGTAAGTTTGGGTAAGTTTAGTAGAACGGAAAATATCAGCGTTCCATGAAGCCAGTCGTCAGGTTGAGGAGCTAGAACTAATCGAATTCCTTTGCCTAAAGTTGAGGTGTGAAGGTAGTTTCCTGCTAGCTCTACTGTTTTATCTGGAGCCATTCTAGGAACGTGCAATGATTTGTATACATCTGGGATAAAATCCTGTTGACATTGGATATCTCCTCTAGCACTCAATACCTCCCGTACCTGGGAACGTACTCCATCAGCTCCCACCAGACGATCGTATTTAGCCGTAAACCTTTCTCCATTGTTGTGCTCGAGGATCGCTTCGTGACTTTCTAGATTAATATCAACGCAGGAACAATCAAATTTGACCGTCACCAATTCCCTACTATGCTTCTCTAGCAAATTTTCCAATAGCACTAAATTAAGTTGATTGCGGTCAATCAGTAGTGTAGGCATCTTCCGGTTAATCTGACGAGGTTTGCCTTGCTTGCGATGAATTAAAATTCCTTGAGACCAAACTCCTTTTTTTGCTAAAGCTACTTTCAACCCAACAATCTGCTCAATAGCATTTAGACCTCGTGACTGTAGAGCAATTGGAAAGGTACGCTGATTTGATTGTTCTGCCAATCGAGGATCGAGCCGACTCTCATAAATCTCAACCTGGTAATTTCCTCGACTGAGTAAATAGTGGGCTAGTAATAATCCTGCTGGGCCAGATCCAATAATTATAACCTTTTGCATTTGTTATTTCTTTCTTTCTATACTCTAATTAAACGCTATATTAATTGTGTACAGGTAGCATTATCCCTGATAACTGCTGTGAGGAAATGTGAAAATAATAAGTAATTTTCTCATTGTCCTTAACCCATACTCTAATGTAGATGTGCTGTGCATCAGTCCCTATTATCGAAAATCCATTGCATAAACCCCCATTGTCCAAATCCAATCCAGGCATGGGGCAATAAATTTTGTCAAAGTTGTGGAACTCCACTCCTACTAAACGATCGCTACATTCCCCTGCGAAAAATAAGTACAGGTGGATTTGCCAAAATTTACATTGTTTGGGACCAAAAAACTCAAACCGAACGTATTCTCAAAGTATTACTTGAAACCTCCCCCAAGGCCCTCGAACTATTTGACCAGGAGGCGTTGGTGCTAGCCAGTTTACGTCATTCTGGCATTCCCAAAGTCGAACCAGAAAACTATTTTCATCTCCGCAAGCGAAATCGTCATTCAGAAGTTGGCCATTCCAGCCAATGGTTTTTGCCATGTTTGGTCATGGAAAAAATTGATGGTTGTACCCTAGAGGATATTGTTGAGCAATATCCCCAAGGATGTCCCGATATTTATGTCATTAACTGGCTTTCCCAAGCTGTAGAAATTTTATGGGAACTACATCGTCGGAAAATTATTCACAGGGATATTAAACCATCTAATCTAATGTTGCGAGGAGTGAAAGTTTCCTCAATGACAAAATTCTCCCAAACTTTTTCTCGTCATCATAGAAAAAACAAGGGTCAACTGGTAATCATTGATTTTGGGGGAGTGAAACAAATGAGTAATTATAGAATCAAACCTACAGAAACTGTGGCAAAACGCAGTACAACTCGGTTAGTTTCTCCTGGATATAGTCCCCCAGAACAAATTGCGGGAGGTGAAATAGGTCCTTTTACAGATTTTTATGCTTTGGGTCGGACTTGCATTCATTTACTGACTGGTCAATATCCGGCAGAATTGGAAGACCCCTCCACTGGTAAGTTAAAATGGCGACAGTTTAAACCTGTTAATCCGACTTTGGCTAACTTACTTGATGATATGGTTAGTTTAGATTCAGCTCAACGACCAGCTACAGCAGCAGAGGTTCAAGTCCGTTTAGCTAAAATTTATCGACAGCAAAAGAGGTCTTTGGGAATATCTGCTTTTCGCACAAGGATTAAAAATTTCTTGAAACTTCTGTTGATTAATTTGGGAGACAATATTAGTAGACTTTCTCATTCTGCATCCCAAATAGTTAATCAAACACTTGCAGGTTGTGTTGATACAATTTGGGAAATGATCCTGGGAGGAGTTGGGGGAAGTATTGGGGCAATATTCGGATTAATTTTTGCTTATTGGTCGGGAGTAGGCGATCGCTTTGCTAGTTTATTTACTAATTATTGGTTTCTCGTGTCAGATGTTCCTTTGACTATTGGTCCGGAAATAGTTGTCTTTGGTTTGGCAGGTTTGGGAACAGGAGTCGGTTTAACTGATGTGGGGGGTTTTGGTCAACGTCGTCGTTATTGGCGGACTGCATTTATGGGAATGGTTGGTTATATTGTAGGTGGGTTATGTTGGCAATTTTCCCAAGTTGCCACAAGTGTCTACATGACAACAGAGGATTTAATTATTCTAGAAATTATGGGTAAGTTGTCTGTGGGGGTAGCAACTGGTGTTATGACTCTGGGTTTAGGTTTAAGAAAGCATGGTTCGGTTTATGCTTTGTTGGTTGCTGGTTTGACTGCGATAGTTTTTGTTAGTTTGGAGCAATTAAATATATTTCCCAAGTTATTTTTAGAGTTTATTGTTGTGAGTCAAAGTGTGCCTAATTTATTAGAGTTTTTTGCTAGTATAAGTTTCTTTAGTTTGTTAGGTTGTATTGGTGGTTTTTGTCTGGGTGTGAGTCATTATATTATTGTTCCTATTCTGCGGAGGTTGGGTTTACAATAGACCTCTCCAGAAAAGAGGGAGTAGGGAGTAGGTGGAAATAATTGATGAAGTATAGTGCGATAATTGATTTGATTTTTTATTATTGGAAATGTCTAATACCATTTTGATAAATGTTTGCTACAAATGACTAGAGGATTTTTGTTTGAGTCAACCCACCCCTAACCCCTCCCAAGAGGGGAATTCAGGAGTCATGAGTCGCATGGGAATGCCTTGGATACCATGTTTTAGCTCGTAAATTATCTTTTTTGTCAAAGGGAAATATTCTGAAAAATATTTTTATCCCCCTTACTATTCGTAACATTCTTTTTTCAAATTGGTATAATAGAATAGAATTTGTAAAATTGAAATACACTTGTTTTTCTTCTTTTCTGTTTCCTTTCACCTAAGTATAAGAATTGCTATAGCAGGGAACAGAGAACAGTTGGAAAAACATTTCCTAGTCTAAGATTCAGTAGTCCTGCATAGTAATGGTAAATAGTAGGGACGTTGCATACAACGTCTGTACAGGGAGCAAGATGCTCCCACTACCATGTCTCGTAACAAAAATAATTACAATGCACTACCATTACAATGCACCACCACCACCTAAGATTCATTTAGAACCCACATTCGGAACGTCAACTTGTAATATCAAATCCGGTTAAACAGTTATAGATTGATTAAAACGTAGCTTGGTAGGTATTTATACTATATAGCTCCGATTCATTGAGCTTTCTCTGGAGTCAGATTCTCAGGAAAATATTAAGCATGGATACTTAATTACTTACTCAATTATGACCACTATAATTGTCTCCTGTCTTCTGTCTCCTGTCTTCTGTCTCCTGTCTCCTATCTCCTGTCTCCTGTCTCCTGTCTCCTGTCTCCTATTTTTTATTCTACATTTTGTCGTGCGGAATGTAGATTAGAACACCAATCTTTTTTCAAAATATCAAGCTTTTCTTCCAGTTGAACTGTTAAACGTTCAAGTTGAGTATCTGAACTCAATTGTTGTCGTCCAGTTTGAGCAATTTTCAACAGTTGTGTACCAGAAACTTGTTCTTGTTGTTGCCAAATTTGTCTGAAGTTGGGAAATTGGAGTAAACTATTTTTCCAATGACTAAAAGCATTTAGAGAGGAACGAATTCCGCCAGCATATTGGGGATAAGATTTAACCAAAGGTGAAAGAAAATAAGGATAGTATTCTACACCAATTGAAGAACACCAATCTTGCCATTTAAACAGTAAAATTCTCGGACTGGTAATAATAGGAATCCAAGGCACCCTAAAAGTATCAGCGATAATTGCACCATGCATTGCTTCAGCTAGTAAAACTTCTGTTTGGCTAATAGTAGATAAAATCTCATCTACTGAGGAGCGGGGATCTAAATAATGAAATCCGATTTGTTCACATATATTCTGCCAAATTTCTCCTGCAAAAGTAGCATGATGAATATGAGGCATATAAGTAAAACAATAAGTTTTTTCCAGTGAAGGTTGATATAAACGTCTCGTTAAAATTGCCCCGTCTGTAATTGCTAAATCAGGAGATAAACCTAACTTTTTAGCAGATAATTTTCCTCGAACACAGTACAATTTCCAATTTTTATCTAAAGTTTTTAATGGCTGTTCATAACCTACACCTGTACTAAAAATAATTAAACGTTGAGCTTGGGGAATTCGTTGAGGTAAGAGTTGATTTAATAGAGTTCCAATACCAATAAAAGTTGTTGTTTCATCTTCATCAAAAAATTCTGGTAGGAGTTGATGCCATAACCAATTATTTAATTCATCTCCAAAATTACTAAACCCATCTCGACGTTTGTAGTAAAATAGTTTCATAGTTTAATATTTGATGCAACAGACATAATTTCAGACTTTCCTCGATGAATTACCCAAGATAAATAACGAGTTTCGAGAATCATATTTTGAACTAAACTAGATTTAGAACACCAGTCATCAAAAGCAGGAATTGCAATTTCTGTGAGAAAGTAACGCCACTTTTTAGTAGTTTGATCGGGATTAATTTTTTCTGTTTGTAATTGACCATTACTTACTAAAGTCTGACGTAAGTTTATATCGGATTTTAGCTTCTTTAAACTGTCAAGCAACTCCTTCAAAGAAGTAACTTCTAAATAATTAAAGTTAGGTTTTCCCTCTGCACGATATGCAGATTCATAACCTAATATAGCGGGAACACCTGCTAACCAAGCATTATAAAGTTTAGTTGCTGGTTTATTTATATATTTATTCTGTTTGCCAAAACTGCGAATAGCAACTACTGCATCAGCTTGACTATAATCATTCCAACGATTATCAATTTTTTGATAATCCGTTGAGTGATTTTGATTAATAATCGGGCACCAATTTAAATCGAGTTTATCGAGTTCATTTTTCCAATTAAAACTTAATAGTTCCGGAGCTAAATTGTTTTTATGACCAAAAAAAACAATATTTTTAAACTGATTACCCCGTTCAATATTCCGAGGAATTAATCCTGGCTGTGTCCAGTGAGGTATATAGTAGTTATAATTATTTCTAGCTGTTGTTTCTTCAGGATTTTGTACCACATTAAATTGAGCATAGGGATAAAAATTTAATTCTGCTTTAAGACAAATTAGAAGTAAATTTTTTCCTGGTTTAATGCCTTTATGAATATAAAGAGAATTGCGATGAACAATAACAATTCCAGACTGGGGTAAATAATCTACTAATTCACAAGAAAAACCATCTGCTTTTAGACGCAGATAAGTTTGCAATGTCCAAGCGTAAATTCCTAGACCAAATCCAGCCCAATTCTCATGAGGATTTTCAGGTAACTTTTGGGGAAATAATTTACGAGGGATATAAAAGTAAATAGTCGGTTTCATCAGAGATTTTGTATTTTTAAGCCTTAAACCAAAAATGGGGAAATGACTTTTTTGTTTTACGAGCTTTAATTATAACTATTTAACCGGACATGATATTACTTTATTTTTTTCATTTATCTACAGCAATATGTATATTTTTGGAAGTATCCCAATTTTGCACGTTATACCAATTAGCATGCATTAATGCTATAGTTCAGCTATAGTTCAACACCTCAAGAGTTACCAAGATTTTTTGTCTGTTTTTAACAATTATTAGTCGGTTAGTATAAATTTTTCTTACTTTTAACCTCTCCCCCCATTCCCCTCCTGGGAGGGGTTAGGGGTGGGTCCCACACTTCCCCACATTTGGCAGATATAGCATTCTTTTTGAGAAATGGTATTAGATGTTTTAAGGGGTGCTAAAAACATTGCTAAGTCCTTACTTTAGGTAATGCTTTTACAAAAACTGGATGCTCCCATATTTTTCTTAAAATAGCAGTAGCCAGAATTTTTAGGACATTCTTAAGAACTCAAATTGGGTAACGACAACGATTTTCCTTCTGACTGTACGTCGCCTTTCATGTCAGCGACAGCCGAAATTTGATGGCTCTGTTGCCTGACTTTTAATTCCTGGTATAACTGCACTTTCCATAGATAAAATGGACTAACTAAAATGCTTAATAGTAGTGTCATTTCACAAGCAGCAACTATATCAGTTTTCAGCAAATTATAGTTTTTGATAAAGTAAGATAAAGCTTTCCGAGAATCATTAACTAGATAAGCAAAAAATGCTAGAGGTCTTTGCCAAGGTTTAAGTCTGATCATTCTAATATGATTTCTGTGTAACCCTGAACCACGCGCAAGAGATAGTAAATAATTTCGCTCCAATCTTGAAGAAGATATCATGTGATGGAGATGCATTTCAGGATTGTACCAAATTTCCCATCCTGCATTTTGTATATGAGCAAAAACCTCCATATCTTCTCCTTTAAGTGCCAAAGATTTTCCAGCAGTTCCTGTTAGGAATAAATTTTCAGGAACACTTTCTAGCCATGCTTTTTTAGAAACAACTGTACCAGCTCCTGGAGGCAAAACTTTTTTCTTACGCTTATAGCAAAAAGCTTTTTTACCTCTTTCAATAATTGCCAAATACACAGCTATCTTTTGAAAATTTTGAGGTGGTTCAACTTCAAATTCCCCATGAATTTGTCCTCCATAAGCACCTGCTTTAGGATGTGATTTACCAAAAGCATAAGCTTTAGCAACCCAGTCAAGTGCAGGTAAATTATCATCATCAATAAAACCTATTAAGGAACCTTGTGCTTTTTCCATTGCTTTCCTTCTGGCAAAAGCACATCCTTGCCGAGTTTCAGTAAAATATTTGAGAGGAAATTTTTCTCCCCAATTAGATTGGTAATTAGCAACTATTTTGGCTGTATTATCTGTGCTGTTGTTATCAACTATAACAATTTCCCAGTCTATTTCTTCTATTCCCACCTGATTTTTAAGTCTGCCCAAAATTTGAGGCAAATTCTTGGCTGAGTTATATGCTCGAATAGCAACAGTAAAATCAATCATTAGAAAAATCAATATACCTTCCCATTGGCAAAGGGAAGGAATTTGGAATCGGGTTAAAGCCAATTAAAAAATAGATTTCAGCAATTAACAATGTTCATGTCGGCGACAGCCGAAACAATTAATAATTAATAATTACCCCTTCTTGAAAGAAGGGGATTGGCTAAAAGGAATTTTTTTTGATTTATTCCCTTGAAAGGGGAGGCTTTAAACCTTAATTGTTGAATTAATAATTAATTATTGACTATCAACTCTTAATTATTAATTATCAACTATTAATTATTAATTATTCGGTAAAGTATGCCTCTGTCAAAGTAGTAGTATCAATCCCGTTGAGGACAGCTAGTGTACCCTCTATTTCAGAGAGCTGAAAAAAGATCGGATAAATATTTTTCTCAAATATTTATCCGAAATTTATGTACGGTAAGTTAATCAGTAAATATTGAGGAGATATTGCCTTAATTTTTACTCATTGAAATTGAAAGGAATATTAACTTTATTCCTAAAAATACTGACCCTTAAGAATTGATTGTAGAAGCAGTATTTGAAAGTTATACGGAAGTAAAGTCACTCTCAGTTAAAGCAGTAGTATCAATACCATTAAGAATAGCGAGTGTCTCCTCTCCTGAAATAATACTACTTCCAGTAAAGCTCAAGTCAGCAAAAGTTAGACCCTCAGCTAAACCGATGAAGTCAGTTCCAACTTCAAAGTCAACAATAGTATCAGTTCCTTCACCAACAGCTAAGATAAAGGTATCAGAACCTTGACCACCAGAGAAATCATCTCCAGTGAGGCGATCGTCACCCAAACCACCTCGGATTAAGTCATCGCCATCATCACCCCAGATGCTATCGTTACCTTCATCTCCATAAAGTTCGTCGTTACCGCCTTTACCAGCAATGCGGTCATCACCTGTACCACCAGTGATAGTGTCATCACCACCTTCAGTACCACCTGGAGAACTGCTATTGTCGTCACCCCGGAGAATATCATCTCCTTCTTCACCGTAGATAAAATCATTGCCTGCACCACCAGCGACGATATCGTCACCAATATCTGCCCGAATCAGATTATCTTCAGCTTCACCTACCAACACTTCATTTTCTGGAGTGCCGTCAATTAATTTCGGTAACACATCCCCAAATAGGGTGCGATACATAATCTCGTATATCTCTGTATTATCAACTGTACTGGGTAACAAGTCGGCATTAAGACCATGCGCCTTAGAAACAATACTACCTGCATAGTCAGAGGTTCCAGTGAAGGCAATCCCAAAGCTAAATTGATCTCCATCTAAATCTGGGGCAGATACAAACGGGTCAGTTCCCAAGCCTTCTGTACCATCGAGGGGATTGCGAACAGCATCAGAACGATCTGCTAAAGTGGGATTTACACCTAAACTGCCAACGGGTTCATCCGGAGAAACATCATCCACTTCTAAACCACTGGCATCACTATCAGCAGCCGTAATTAATAAAGTATTGGGATCATTGTTCTCAATGTAGTCTATCGCCACCCCGATCGCATCATCTGCCCGAATTGTTGCTTCAACTGCACCACGAGCGTTATTATTGTTGGGGAAGTTGTCGGCGCCTTCTTCTTCCAACACGATCATGAATTGGTTCTCAGTGAACACATCCAGTCCTAATGTTACTTCTAACATTTGAGCAACACTAGGAGGATTAGTGGGAGTACCATCGGGGAAGAACTGACCGTAATTGTCTAAACCTGCGGCTTGGTTCGCTTCTTCGGTGGTGTCGTTGTAGGTATCTTCCGCCGCAAAGATTCCTAAAAGTTTCTCCGTATCAGGAGGAACGTTCAATAATTCTTCTTGGGTAAAGACAACGGTATAACCCATTTCTTCAGCTTCTTCAATTAAGTTGCGACCATCTTCACGGGTTCCTTCTTCGCCAAAGAAACCAATTGTTCCCATAGGTAAATAGTCAGTTTCCCCTGCACCGAGGATAACATTGACACCAGACTCAATAACTTCAGCGGTGATTTCTTCGGTTTCGCGACGACTTTGTACGTCTGCCAAAAATACCCCGGTTCCAGGTTCGGCAATAAAGCCAGAGTTAATAACTGCAGTGACTTTTCCATCTGCAATGGCTTCTTCCATAATCGTATTTCCCTGTTGACCAGAAAGCGGAATGACAGGAACACCGTTTTCATCAAACCCATAAGACCCGGCAAAAGTTTTGGTTCCAGTCGCATGAGTAACAGCCCCAGCATTAGAGGTTCCAACTAAGCGGTCCTCCATGTGACCCAGGTAAACTCCAGCGTTGGACATCATATCCCAGTTCAACCGACCATCAGGCCCTTCGGCTACAAATCGAGCAGCGGCGTAATGGGAAGGACTCGCTCCGTCAGGGTGAATGAAGATGACGTTTCCAGTATCTTCTGTTGCTTCTGGGGCAGGTTGAGGAGATTCAGCCGGAACGAAAGAGGGCAACTCCACATCAAATAGAGTTTGGTACATGATGCGGTAGATGTCTGTATTGTCTACCGTGGAAGGCAACAGTTCCGCATTCAAACCGTATGTTTTGGAAACGATACTTCCAGCGACATCGGGCGTTCCCACATAAGCAATACCGAAGGGATATTCATTACCATTGGCATCAGGCGCTGAAATAAAGGGTTCAGTCCCACGACCTTCGGCTCCATCGAGGGGATTTTGAACTGCATCGGAACGGTCAGCTAAGGTTGGGTTAACCCGAACAGTTCCAACCGTTTCTCCAGAAACATCATCCACCTCTAAACCGCCTGCATCACTATCAGCAGCGGTAATAATCAGAGTATTAGGATTAACGTTATCAACGTAGTCTTGGGCAATGCCAATCGCTTCATCTGCCCGCAATACTGCTTCTACTAAACCACGACCGTTGTTGTTATTGGTAAAGTTGTCAGTGGCTTCTTCCTCCATCACGATGAAGAAACCCTCTTCATTTTCAGAAGAGAACAAGTCAAGGCTGAGAGTAATATCCAACATCTGTCCAATTGTGGGAGGATTTGTCGGAGTACCATCGGGGAAGAATTGACCGTAATTGTCTAAACCTGCGGCTTGGTTCGCTTCTTCGGTGGTGTCGTTGTAGGTATCTTCGGCAGCAAAGATTCCTAACAGTTTCTCCGTATCAGGAGAAACGTTCAATAATTCTTCTTGCGTAAAGACAACGGTATAACCCATTGCTTCAGCTTCTTCAATTAAGTTGCGACCATCTTCACGGGTTCCTTCTTCGCCAAAGAAACCAATTGTTCCCATAGGTAAATAATCAGTTTCCCCAGCTCCCAGGATAACATCAGCCCCAGACTCAATAATCTGTGCAGTGATTTCTTCTGTTTCGCGACGGTTCTCAACGTCGGCTAAAAAGACTCCAGTTCCCGGCTCCGCAATCAAGCCAGAGTTAATAATTGCAGTTGCTTTTCCCGCTTCAATGGCTTCTTCCATAATCGTCATTCCGGGTTCAACCCCTAAATCGAGGCCACCGAGTTCGGGGCTAAGGGCAGAGAGAGATTCAACCGGATTCCCTTCTTCATCCAAGCCGTAAGACCCGGCAAATACCTTGACCCCAGTCGCATGAGTAACAGCCCCAGCATTAGAGGTTCCCACTAAGCGGTCTGCCATGTGACCCAGGTAAACCCCAGCATTCGTCATGTTATCCCAGTTGAGGCGACCATCAGGACCTTCTTGTACAAAGCGTCCAGCAGCGAAATGAGATGGACTGGCTCCATCAGGGTGAATGAAGATGACACTATTTCCGTTTGCCATTGTCAAAAGTCTTTTTGAAAGATTTATTCTACAGAGATTCAGGATACAAGTTGTAGGTTAAAGGGCAGTTAAGCGGATGTTAAAAAATCAAAAATAAGCCACGAACTTCAGAGTTATTGATGAGATGTAGAAAATTTGCAGCAATAATGTCTAATTAACTTAACTAATATTAAATATAACTAATTGTAAACAGGGTGGGAGTGGGCTAACCCACTCCACATTCATAATTATCATTTTCTTTGTGGGTTTAATACCCCACCGTCTACACGGTGTTCACGCATTACTTGGGGGAGCGTAGACGCGGAGCGGCAGGTCGTTGACTATCCCCATGTAATTTTCCTCCTGTCTCCAGTATCGAGTCTCCTGTCTCCTTCTTCAAAGACACCAGAGAAACTGCGCGTGCTACGCAGGATGAAAGGCGGTAGCCTTGCAATAGCAATATGCTGTTAACGCAGTTCCTCCGTAGGAGGCTAGCTGAGTGCTGACTGCTACTTCAAGCCCGAGTGAGGTCAGAAGCACTCAAAGTGTTAGAGGGAGAGAAAGTCACTCTCAGTTAAAGTGGTAGTATCAATACCATTGAGTACGGCGAGTGTGTCCTCTCCTGAGATAATACTATTTCCAGTAAAGCTCAAGTCTGCAAACATTAGACCATCAGCCAAACCAATGAAGTCAGTTCCAGCTTCAAAATCAGTAATTGTGTCTGTTCCTTCACCAACAGCTAAGATAAAGGTATCGGCACCTTGACCACCAGAGAAGTCATCTCCAGTGAGAAGGTCGTCACCTAAACCACCTCGGATGAGGTCATCGCCATCATCACCCCAGATGCTGTCATCACCTTCATCACCATAAAGGTGATCGTCACCACCTTTACCACCGATACGGTCATCACCTGTACCACCCCAGATGGTGTCATTTCCATCTTCAGAAGTACCAGGAGAACGACTATTCTTGTCACCTCGGAGAACATCGTCTCCACCAAAACCATAAATTTCATCATTGCCAAGTAAACCAGCAATTAGATCGTTGCCTTGAAGACCCACTAACCGATCGTCGTCATCGCTTCCTTCTATGTCTAATGAACGCTCTCCATTATCATTGAGGTAGTCAACAGCTAATAATGGTTCATCAGTTTGGAGAATACTTGCTCCCGCATCTACCCAAAAACCAAAAACTTCATCTGGTTCAGTTAAGGCAAGAACGTCATTTCGGAAACCGTTAATGAAACCATTATCACTAATTTCAGGATTAGCGAACAGAGTATTTATCCAGAGACGAACATCATATTCTTCAGCAATTGCTTGAACTTCTTCAGAGAACAGAAAACCGCCATCTTCAGTCAATTCTTGGCTGTCACCTTGAGGACGAACCAGCATTTCTGCTGCATTGGGTTGAAATTCTTCAAACACTTTAACGATAAACTCAGAATTTGATACTAAGTTATCGTCGATAATAGGCATGAATTCTACAGGGAAAGGTAACTGACTGAGAGTTTCTTGCACTGCTGCAAATTGCTCTTCATTGTTAACTGGGTTCTTAATGACAATTTGTTCGTCAACACCCATGTCACGAGCAATATTCATTACGTTAACCAATTCCTGCACTGGAAGTTTGATGTCAACGTTGAACATAATTTCACCGTCAACTGCTGCAAAAGCTTCTTCAAGAGTAGGAATTTTTTCTGATGTGACTTCGCCTGTGTCTTCAATAATCAGATTTAATTCTTTAAGCTCATCAAGGGTTAGCTCATCAACACGACCTGAACCATTTGTTGTCCGGTCTACTGTCTGGTCGTGAATAATCACATATTCACCATCTACAGTTTTCCAGACATCAAGCTCAACCATTTCAATGCCTGCATCAATAGCTTGTTCAATAGTCGCTAAAGAATTTTCTGGTAAAGTCGTTACACCATTTTCATAATAACCACCACGATGAGCAACTGCAATTGCGTAATCAATAGTAGCATCTTCCCAAACATCGAGAATTCGGTCAATGGGTTCAACTGGTGCAGCTCCATCTTCGAGTTGAGACTGGATAAAGGTAGAAAGTCCAGCCAAATCGTCAGTATTGATTAAATCAATCTCTGCTTCAAATAGAGGACCCCAAACACTGGGAGCATCTTGAGGCAAATTCCAGAAACGGAATATTTTATCTTCTCCCTGAACTTCAGAGACAATCCGATTTAATTCCGCTTCAGTGTCTTCAGGAATAGTACCGGTGCCATCCCAAGCTAAATCTCCACTGAAGAAATTATTCCAGTTATCGCTAATTAGAGGCATAAAACCTGGATCGGCATCAGTGCCAATGTCACTTTTACGTCCATCATACCCAGCGTAACGCACCTCTTGGCTTTCCATAAATTCACGGGGGCGATCGCCGGAGATAATTGGAGTAACAGCACCCGGAGTAATGGTGTAGTTCCCGGTTTCATCTTGAGTATAGGTCGTAAATAATCCGGGAGATTCTGCTTGATACTCTGTTAAAACTTCATGGAGTCTTTGGTAGGTAGAAAGTCCCTCACTCTTAATATCAATCAGGAGTGTTAGAGGTGTACCATCTGCATAAACACCACCATTATCGAACTCTTCTTTTAAGTCTTGTAGAGGATCGAGGTAGAGTTCTTCTAAAGTTGGGAGGGTTGTGGGGTCTAGTACAGGATCGTGAGCAACTCGTAGATTTTCGTCATCGCCAGGATAGAGCCAAATATCTGATTCTACACTGATAAACCCATAGCTGAGAGCATCAAATAGAGGGAAATCATGTTCGTAATCATTATGAGCATGAGTAAATGGTACTGCTTCACTTCTTGGTTCGGGGATCTCTTGAAGAAAAGCTAACTGTCCTCCTTGTACCAAATTTTCTTCTGCTATGACTCCATCCCTGAGACTGTGCGCTTGAACATCAAACAGAAATAACTCACCAGGTTCTTGATCGAACAAACTTGAAACATCTAAAATTCCTGAAGATTCCCAGTCACCTATATCATCAGGGTCTCCATCAGTTTGAGGAATAGGTTCTCCTGGTACTGCTGAACGATCCATTTGAGCAACACGGATCAGTTCTCCAGTTGTTGGATCTAACTTCCAGATAGATGCTTCTTCTCCAGATGTATCTCCAAATTCTCCAGTAGATCGGTCTTCATTGATGTAAATGTAACCATCATCTGCCCAATCTAAGTTATCTGGGCTACGCACACCAAAATCAGGGCCGGCAAACTGTCCATTTCCTGCATCATCTCCATCATAGAGAATTTTTAGGTCAGCAGCGATGTCTGAATCACCAAATTCTATGTCAACGCTATATGTTGTTCCCCAAACATCATCAGGAAAACGACCACTCCGACCCGTAGAAGCTAGCACCGCTTCCGTACCATCAGCAGGGTTTGTCGCTACATCTTCAGGACGAGAAAATTGGAAAGCACCCGCTTCTTCGGCAAGTAAATCTTGTTGAGTTTGGGTAGCAAATCCCATTTCATCATAACCTAGTTCATCTTGAATACTGCCATCGCCATCTGTATCTTCTGCAGTCCCTGCTAAGTCGCTACGATAGTAGTCAATTTCTACAAATTTTCCTGACTCGCTATTTCCTGTTCCATTAAACCCCGCCGGATCTGGATTAGTATCTGGGTCTTCTGGGTTCCCCTCATTATCTACTACGCTATCTGGAGTATCACCTAATTCTGCATCAGGAACCCAGACATAGAGACTACCATCAGCTAGACCGTTACGTTCTAGAAAATCTGCTTCTTCAGTTGTATCTTTTTCTCCTACATAAAGAAGTAGAGGAGCAGCTTCACGGTCATCTCCTACTAATATACCTACTTCGTCAGCATCTCCAGTATCTACCTGAGTTATATTTTCCCAAGCAGCTCTTCCTAACCAAGGAACAGCATGAAGGGTGTTAGTGGCAACATCTAAAGCAAACTCAGTTCCGCCAAAAGTTTCCTCTCCACTAAAGTAAATTTCATCCACAATTCCTGAGCCACTTTCAAATTGATTAGCTTCTATATAGTGAGAAGAACATAAACGATTTAATCCTCCAAATTCCAGGTCGGATATCTCATCTACTACTTCACCATTGCGATTGATAATAGTGTCATAAGCAAGACCTGCATCAACTACTTCTAGGGTCTCTTTATCTATATCAAAATAGCTGACTCTAGCTCCCGTGAGTTCAGTGCCATTTGCCAAAGCATAGGCATAACCAGCACCGCTTCTTAATTCGTGGTTAGCTAAAACTCGAACTGTATTTTCCTCAAGTTCAAAAGCTCCAATACCATCAAGAATTCCTGGAGGAGTATAATTTCCTGAAGCTCCAGGAATAGTTTCACCGATGGTAATAACAGGTTTAACTTTATAGCCATTAAGACCTGTCATTTGAGCAGGTTGGTTTGTTGTAAATGCCATCTTTACACTCTATTTAAGATTACAAAAATCAGGTTTTGTGGGATTTGAAAAACTAATTACTCAGAAAAATCTGTATGGAATATATGCTCCCATAATTGTTTTAAAAGAAGAATATGAAAAGGATAAATTTTGGTTAAATCAATATTTTTTGATCAAAAAATTAAAACAAATTAAAAATAACTTGTTTCTGTTGATATTAGTGATATATTTTTATGTTTAAATATTTTGCATATTAAATTTGAGAGCGATCGCTGCGCTATGTAATACCAATTCCCAAAAATAATGCTATACTTCCGATGGAACTTCAGTTATTAAGTAATAATAATGCTTCAGTAATGTTTGTAAAGATTATCGGCAAACTTCAAAATATCTTATCTCTTTGAACCCTACTCTGTACGGACGTTGCATGCAACGTCCCTACCTCCCTACTCTCAAGGAGATGTAGCAATAATGCATGATAAATGGTATAATAGATATGAGGAAAATAAAAAAAGTTTTAGATATCTTAATCTATAAGCATTCAGCTTTTCCTGCGGAATGCTGCGCAAACAGCTTTTAAATGTAATAACTTGACTTCGGTTAGCGGTCATGTGACCAATTTATTCATAAGTTTTAATTCTCCTTGGAGACTAATTCCTCCTTCAATGTAATAATCAGTTAATAACTCATAGCTGTTAACGTAGTTCCGACCCAGGAGGCTAGTTGACAGCTGAATACTTACCTTCATCTGGACATGATATAAGTGCTTTGTAAATAGCTTAACTGGACACGACCTGAAATTTTTTTGGAGGCGATCGCTACTATTTTCCGGAATTTCCTGATGAGATTAAGGATCTAATTAAAAGAACCTAGATAATTTTTATTTAATATTTGGAGTGGGTAAAGTATGTCTGATAATTCTACATCAAAATTTCGTCCAAGAAAACATATTATTTCTCTTGGTTGGTTTAGCTTTATCATGATTAGTAGTATTGCTGGTTTAATTAAAGATGGAAACTTTGGCAGTTTACCAATTAACTTTTTGATTGGTAGTGTCCCGGTAGCTATTGGTCATAGTCTTGATATTCAGAATCAGAAAAAAGAACAGAAATTACTTGTAGCTGAACAAGAAAAACGCAAATTAAAACTTATGGAAGATTTAGCTCTGAGTCAAACTTTGTTAGAAAGAGCAGAAAATTTATAATTTTACCGAATTATTAATAATTAATAATTATTAATTAAATAATTCAGCTTACTCTGCCTCCCCTTTCAAGGGAAAAAAAGAAACAGTATTTCCTTGTATTCAATCCTCTCGGTTTCAACCAGAGGTAATTATCCATTATCCATTATCCATTATCCATTAATGAAACGGCTTTGTTGCATAAAAGATTATTTTTAGAAAAAATCTTCTATATCAATGTCATGATCATAATTTTCTGACAATTTTTCATCCGTTTTTATTCCTGATACATTTTCAGGATTATTTTCATCATTTTGTTTCTCATTTCCATATTTTACTCCTGATTCTGCTGCACGTTGAGTAGCCGGATTATTAATTTCATAAATCTGTTCAGGCTGAATATTTTTTAATGGCTCAATTTCTGTTTTTTCCTGCTCTTGATCTTGAGATTTAACAGATTCTTTGGCATCGTTTTGTTTTTCATTTCCATATTTTGCTCCTGGTTCAGCAGCACGTTGAGCAGCCGGATTATTAATTCCATAATTAGGTGCTGGCTTGACAATTTCTAACTGCTGAACTTCTGATTTTTCCTGTTTTTTATCTTTATATTTAGGAGATTTGTGTCGTCTAATTCCACCTCTACGTCTACGAGAGGTCTGCTCTTCTGTCGTATTTTCCGTAACAACTTCATACAAAATTGCTAACTTATTTTTATCGCTACCTCGACGCAAAACTCTACCCAATCTTTGAATATATTCTCGTTCGCTACCTGTACCAGACAAAATAATTGCTACCCTCGCATCTGGCACATCAACACCTTCATTTAAAACATGAGAAGCTACAAGAGTTTTATATTCTCCAGTCCGAAATTTACTTAAAACTTCATGGCGTTCTTTGACAGGAGTTTGATGAGTAATTGCTGGAATTAAAAAGTCATGGGAAATTCGATAAACTGTCGCATTGTCCGCTGTAAAAATTAAAGTACGTTCGGGAAAATGTTGGGCTAGTAAATTAGCAAGAGTTCGCAATTTTCCATCAGTACCAAGAGCAATTTCTTTAGCTTGACGATGAGCTAACATTGCTCGACGACCAGCAGTAGAACGAGCGCTCGATATAACAAAATTTTTCCAACCATTTACTCCACCTAATTTAATATTTGCCTGTTTTAAAAAGTCATTTCTGATTGTCATTAATTTGTTATATTCTTCCCGTTCCTGTTGCGAAAGTTTGACCATTATTTGCACGATTTTATGGTCAGCTAAAGCAGCACCTGCTAACTCTTCAGGAGTTTTGCTGAAAACGGTGGGTCCGATTAAATAATCTAGGTCAGAATGACGACCGTCGGAACGGTTAGGAGTGGCAGTCAAACCGAGGCGATAAGGAGCGATCGCGTATTCGGCAATTACTCGATAAAAATCAGTAGGTAAGTGGTGACATTCATCGAAAACTAATAGAGCATATTTATTGCCGATCGCCTCCGCGTGAATAGTCGCACTATCGTAAGTTGCGACTAAAATTGGTGTTTTATCCCTAGACCCCCCTCCGAGCAACCCCACCTCCACATCAGGAAAAGCTGCGTTTAAATGTGCATACCATTGGTGCATCAAGTCTAGAGTTGGTACAACCACCAGGGTACTGCGGGGAGTTGCCTGCATTGCCAGTTGTGCCAAATATGTTTTACCAGAAGCAGTGGGGAGAATGACAACTCCATTTCTACCACCTTGTTTCCAAGCTTTCAATGCTGCCTCTTGATGAGGATAGGGTGGCATCTCGAAACTAGGGATGAGTTCGAGGGGTGCAAATTCTTTAGCTTTGTCAACAAAGTCGATTTTTGCTGTCTTTAATGATTCAACTAAAGGGCGATAGTCTATTGCGCGAACTCGGAATTTTTCCACCCTGTCATCCCAAGTTGCATAGTCTACCCATGCTTTCCCCTGGGGTGGAGGATGGAGGATAAGAGTGCCGCGATCGAATTTGATGGTTGGTGTTCGGTACATTATTCTGGGGTAATAGGGAGCAAGAAGTACAGTAGGGCAAAAGGAATAGACTTACGCAAAGACACTATATAATGGTTCGACTAACCCACCCTAGTCACCACCCGCACCTTCTCGTGAGGGATGAAAAAGATGGGATGAAACGAAAAAAAGCGAGTGCGTAATTCTGGGGTCTCCTCGAAATAAGGACGTACTCAAGACAGACTTATGAGTATCAAGGAGGCGATCGCCTTCTTCATGGAACAAAACCCTTCAATAACGTACTACCGATTGGTCAGAGGCTAAATACTGTTCTTTTATAGAACCCATTTGGGATTCAGATGGGGTAGTGACTCTTGTTGTATGACGCTTTGATACAAATTGTTCTGGATCGATCCCATCAAAAGTAGGAGGCAACCAAACTCTGATGACGAGCAACCCTCCTAAAACCAATAGTAAAACACAAGCAACTAAAATCTGAAACCATGGCGTTTCTAAAACGCCACGCACAATAATTTCTCTGAGAACAGAAACAATTGATACTTCAACAGCAACTCCGATGGAAACTCGGCGCTCTTGCAAATAGATAATTAACAGACGAAATAATTCAACCAGAATTAACAGAAACAAAATATCTGACGTGACAGATTGAAAATCTAAAGGAGGAATTAGCGATAATACCATCTCCCATAATTCAAGGACCATAAAGCTAAACAGTCCAATGCACAAGCAAATGATAATGAAATCTTGTACGATTTCTAAGAGTCGAATAACTCCACTACTATTTAGGCAGCGATACCAGGGAACAGATGACGGTTGATTGATTTTCATAGAGAATGCCTAACCTAATGATTTGGTAATCTGATATATTAGATTAATAATTAAAGGTTGTTGCTTTATAGCTTAACTATAAATTTTACAAATAACAAGACTTAATAAATATAAAAATCTTTATCTAATATAACTTCTGCTTAACTGTCTCTAAGTTTGTTCGACCTAACCCCAAATTATATCATGTCCGGTAGCATCGTTTGTGTATAGAATTAAGGTTCAATTGGAAGAAAACTTTCTGATAGTTTAAACCCAGATTCCGCACGTCAAATTGTCACATTAAAAGTAGTATAAAAATCTGTGACTTGGTAGGTATTTATACTATATAGCTCCGATTCATTGACCTTTCTGTGGAGTCAGATTCTCAGGAAAATATTAAGCATAAATACTCAATTAATTACTCAATTATGACCACTATGAATTGTCTCCTATCTCCTATCTCCTATCTCCTATCTACTATAGTCATTTCAAATAAGAATGAAACACTTTTTAGGATGAAACCCTTTCAAGGCAAGAAATACTCGTCTCAATCTAAACTGAAATGAGTATATATCCTATCTACTATCTCCTGTCTCCTATTTTTTCTGCTACATTCAATTAGTATTATCAAGACATCAAATATTAATTTGGCATTTTTATCCAGTTTATCCCTAACTTTTGAGACTTTTTCTTCTAAATATTCAACTTCTTTTTCATCGTCGAGTAATATTCTGATGGGAAACTCTTTGTCTAAATATTCTCTTACCTGACTTAAAATTTCTTTTTTCTGAGGTTGATTAATCAACTCATAAATTTTTCCAAACATCCAAGCGACAGGATTAATATCACATCCATAAGCTTCTAGAGAAAAATATCCAGCTTCTAATAAAACAGTTCCACTACCAGCAAAGGGGTCGATAATAACTGAATTTTGTAAGCAATAAACTTTGAGAATAGCCTCAATTAATTATGGAGAAAACTGACCCCTCCAGGTAAATAAATTACTTCTTTTTTTATTAGCAATATCCAGAAGTTTTTGGGAAATAGGTTTGTCAAATTCTTGCAACTATTACTATCCTCTTGATTAAATATTAGTAGTCATATCATGTTCGCTGGTATCGTTTGTGTAAACAATAACGTGAATATCTACTATGGTTAGAGCCAGAGATGTATGGGTTTGGAGGTGCGACTCGTTGGCCACTAAACTAGGAAACTAAGTACAAATGGCCATTCCAAGTCAATACATGAGGACAACCTCGACTTGTGAATAACTCTTATTACCTTGATGGTGGAATTCCATCCGCCCTGTTGTTGGGTTGACAGCGTAGACCACGGAGTAGAGAGTGAACATCAATCTCCGAAGCTGGTTTAAAAGCGGGATGCGGACCAGTTACCGAGGAACGATACCGCAAGCAAAGGCTGACAAGTGGACGAACAGAAATGTAATTAAACTCCCGTCAACATTATCCATTCCAAAGGTAGCTATGGAATGTAGGACGAAAGTCAGGGGGTCTGTGGATGCAGGCATATCCGAGTCTGTATCAACAACCATACCGAACCCTCCGGGAGATTTTACCCCACTAAATCAGTCGTAATAAAGGAATAAGGGAACGAGGAAAACTCCCTAAGACACCTAAGAATATAGGTCGAAATCGAAGGCAAGCCATTCAAGGTCAATCTACGCATCTGAACGTAGGTCTTAGGGAGAGTAGGATTGGGTAAGAAGCATATTAATTAATAATTAATAATTAATAATTAATAATTAAGAGAGGCTTTGTTGCATGAAAGTGGCGATCGCAAAAACCCCCCTGTTGGAAGTTAGCTAGATTTTAACTTTGTAGCTTTTGGGCTTACCTGTTTGAATCATACGGTTCAGCATGGCACACTGTATGAATAACTCCACTGCCTGAGCATCAAATTTTCGTCGTCGCAACTTCCCTCCAAACATTACTTTGAGCCTAAACATCGTAGTTTCCGATAACGAGCGTCGGTGATAACCAGATTCACGTTTCCATTTCTTACGTCCTACTTTTCTAATTCTTCTAAGGTTTTCATCTCTAGGATGAGGTGAGCTTTTGCAGTTGCCATGCTGACCTATTACTGCATTTTTCCTGGGTGGAATAGTTGCTTTTACCCCCTGTTGTCTGGCTTTCTCATAACACTTATACTTATCATATGCTCCATCTCCTGATACTTGGACTACGCACCCATCTACTCCATCTAATAGGTCACAAAATACTTGGTCACTGTAATGATTCTGGTTTTATTATAAGTGATCATCCGAACATGATATTACTCATATCTATATTGGTTTAGAGCTTTTGCACCACGCACTATTATTTCTAACCTATGTGCTCTATTTATGCAACAAAGCCATTATTAATTGCTAAATCAGTCAAATAGCCAACTGCCTATGGCAATTTCCTCTTCGCTGTAGAGAAACTGATCGAACAACTCCCGCATTTCCGTTCTGGAAATGTGCCCATCTTGATTCATATCTAAACGCTGAAAATTGTTGGAAATTTCGCTCACATCAATGTCATAGGCTTGATAAAATCCCTTTAATTCCTCTACAGCTATCTGTCCGTCTACATTGACATCCATCAATTGTAAAAAGGCATCTGCAAGACTATGATCGAAGCGCTTGCCTACATAATCTAACCATTCGTGTAATTCAATTTTTCCGTCTCCATTGGCATCAGCTAACTGTATCAATCGTTCACCAAATCCAAGCCAGGAAGTTACCATTAACTGATATTCCTGGGATTGCTTTGACCAACCGCGAATGTCTGCTAATGACACCACAGTTTTTTCAAAGTCTTCAGGTTCAACTGTGCCATTGCCATCATAGTCAAGCATTTGAAATAGTCTTTGTAGTTTGCGTTGACGGCGTTTACTCATGCTATTAGATAGATTAGACTTCCTCAACCATACCCAGGCTAAGATAAATTGAGTTGCAAACAATAGCGCACTGGTGATAAAGGGATCCCCAGGACTGATATTCTCAAACAATAAACCAGAGGAAAAAGGCCCTAAAATCCCTGCTAGAGCAATGAAAGACTCGGCAGCACCTAACACGGTTCCCTGGTATTTGGTTCCTGCGGACTGGGACAATAAGCTACTTAGGCACGGTCGAAACAGGGAATTTCCAAAGCTCAGGAGTACCACGGCTAATAGTAATATATAAAGGTTTCTGGCTAAGGGAAAAGAAATAAGTGCAACCATTGTCACAGCCAACCCCAGCATCAGTGTATTTACCTCCCCCAATTTTTTGACTGTTGGGCCAATTAACTTCCCTTGGGTAATAGCTGTAACCAAGCCAAATAGAAGAAAGACATATCCGGTATTTTCTGCACTCCATCCCCAAATTTCGTTTAACCACAGGGCTAAAATTACTTGGATAATGAATATACCAAATCGCAGAAAAAAACCAAGACTAATTAAAAATGCAATGATAGGATTTTGTTTGATGAGAGACCAAATACTAAGAGTTGGGGACTTTTTAGAGGTAGTATCAACGGTGTTGCTTGATGATTCGGATCTAGGTTGAGATTCAGGTAACATTTTCCAAGCCAGCAAAAAGGCAAGGAAAGAAAGTATGGCTGCTGTTATAAATGGTAAACGTAGATTAGGATTATCTCCCCCTAACCCTACCAAAATCCCAGATAGAGCTGGACCCAAGGTCAAGCCGAGTCCTAGGGCAGCTCCCAGAACACCCATACCCTTACTACGATTTTCTGGGGTTGTGATATCACCAACATAGGCTTGGGCCACCACTATACTATAACTCATCGCACCTGCTAACCCCCTAGCTAAAAACAGAGCGGTGATGGAGTTGGCTAAACCAAACCAAAGGTAAGATATTCCGCTACCAACCAAGCTTAATAGTAGTAGGGGTCGTCTTCCCATGCGATCGCTCAAGCTTCCGACAATCAGTGTCCCCACAAGTTGGGCTACGGCATAAGCACTAAATAGTAGGGTGACAGTGCTGGCTGAAGCACCGAAGGATTTGGCATAAAAGGGCAAAAGGGGGATGACAATGCCAAGGCCAATAAGATCAATAAAGACGCTTAAAAAGAGAATAAAAAGGGTTTTACCAGGTTTTACCATTATATTTTAGTTGAAATGTAAGAGGTAGAGTTTTTGACAAACTACGATCTGAAATGCTGCTCCTATCAGCTTTACCGAATAATTAATAATTAATAATTCTGGTTTAAAGCCTCCCCTTGGATAGGGGAAAAAAAGAAATAATGTTTCCTTATATTCAATTCCCGAACGGTTTTAACCAGAGGTAATTATCAATTATCCATTATCCATTAATGAATGCTGTGGCTTGACAGCAATAGTTATTTCTCCAGGTAAACGCATTGTACTACGATTAGTTTCCAAGATTATGCGTCCATGGTTCCTTTTAATACAGATGTTATTAGGAACACCTTACTGCTGTAATAATTTTTTACACTCTCAAAAATTAACATTTTCCATCATATTGTATGATACTGGTGGAAGTCAAAATTAAAAATGGAGCATTAAATTATGTCTGACATGGAACAGGATGCTAAGTTGTGGTTGCATGGTGAAACCTATGGCTTCAAGAGTGTCCCACCAACCCAAGATCATGACACAATTATCAAATCAGTTCTTATTTGTGCCAAAGCAGATGGGGTACTAGCGCCAGAAGAAAGAAATTGGATTGTTGGTCGTGCTGCTGCACTCGGCAGTGATGGATATGAATTAGCTAAAACTTACCAAGCGGATGAAGATGTAATTGATGTTTTAAGTCAAGCATCTGCTGTGAATAATTCTGGTCGTCGTACAGTTATTTATCTTGCTCTTAAGACTTGTAGCGCTGATGGAGAATTACACCCGGATGAAATGGCTAAAATTTACCAAATAGCAGAAAAACTAGGGTTGGAAAAAGAAGTTGTTGATTCTCTCAAAGAAATTTGTGCTGAGGAAGCTCAGGTGCGAGAAAAACGGATAGGTTTGTTATTCCCTGATGGCGCTCCATACTAAACTTAATTGTTAGTTACCGAACCTAAAGTTTCCCATCTTATATCATGTCTCATTAAATAACCGTAATAAAAATATTTGCCCAACCTTGTAGGGACGTTCCATGCAACGTCCCTACATTCTGGTTAATTAATGTTACTTGATATTATACTGAGCTGAGAATGAGAAACCTGATAAATTTGCTTTAGGTTGCCCTGTCTCTTTTGATATTCAGAGCAAAACTCAAGCTACTAATACTTAACTTAACTCAACTGCGCTTCTGTCACCCAAGCAGCATGAAAACCATAAGGTACTCGCTGTGGAATAATAACTCGCGCTACAGTTTCCCCACTAACATCCTGAGCATTCACTACTATCAACTCAGAAGTCTGAGTATTTTCATCATAGACATAAGTCACCAACCAACCATCATCTTCGGTAGTAGCATTGAGTCGAGGAGCAAACACTGCCTCTCCACCATAACGCCCTTTACCAAACTCATGGGTTTCCGACTTCCCTGTCTCTAATTCATACTTAATCAACCCGTCAAACAAAGGAAAAGTTCCTGGTGCCATTCTTGCCGAATAACCATAGCGCGTCTTTTGCCCTAAAAATTCTTCATTGACACGGGGAAACTCAGAAGGTACATCATCTAGCTTTTCCTCTTTTACCGCTCCAGTTTTAAGGTGAAACCGCCAACGATATAGATAAGGAATATCTCCATCAGGGAGGCGATCGCTCTCATTAGTCACAAATACATTAGTAGAGTTGACCCGACAACCAAGCAATACAACCTCATCTCCTTCCTCATAAGCATTGAGAGTATGCCAAACAAAACAAGCTGGAGTTTCAAACCAGCGCACCTCTCCACTATCGCCATGACGTGGAATTATACCGAAGCGACTGGGTGTCTCTGACTCAAACATTAGTGGAAACTGACTTTTTTCTATTCTTTCTGGACGGAAAGTTATCGGTAAATCGAAAAATATACTGTAGTTTTCTGTAATGGCAAAATCATGCATCATTACTCCCACAGGCAAATCTATAGGTATAGTACGCAGCAATTCTCCATTTGCCGAAACAACGCCATATTGTAAAAACGGAGGTTGAGCTACGGAATAACCGAAAAACATCATTTCTCCTGTGACAGCATCAACTTTAGGATGGGCAGTAAAAGGAGATTCAAGCTTGTTGTTAAAAGTCTGTTTGCCAATAGTTTCCAACTCAGGCAGTTTAATATGGTACGGCGCACCAGCTTCCCAGAGCGCATAAAAATGATTGGCATGATATACCAGAGCAGTGTTAGCTCTACTAGCATCTGTAATGTAGGGATTATCTGGTTGGGGTGGCTCTAATAATCCTGGCAATAGTGGTTTATTTTCCTGGTTTTCTACCCAGAATTTGTTCGTGCGTACATAACGGTTACGATAGGATGCTTTGCCATCTTTTATTCTGACTCCATGGAGCATTCCGTCGCCGTCAAACCAGTGATATTGACCAATGGGGTCAAATTGCGGGTTGGGGCCATTGCGCACAAACATTCCTGAGAGATCGGGAGGTAGTTCGCCGATAACTTTGAGGTCGTCGGCGGTTGTTTCTTCTCTAACGGGGGCGAAATTATGGGTTAAGAAAGGATTGGGGGTAGGAGTTGTTGTAGTCATATAATTTTTGATAATGTTTAAAAAAGCGGTCAGCACTCAGCACTCAGTACTCAGCAGTAAATGTGAACGAAGGGGATTTAAACCCCTCCGCGCACCTTCCGGTTTATAGAAACCGGGGATTTAAACCCAAGCTCAAAAAGCTGATAGCGTATGGGCTAAAAGCTAATAGCTAGTTAACTTATTTGGTAGTTCTGCATAGCAATGGTAAATAGGGATGAATAATTCCTAGCAAGGGAGTAAGATGCTCCCACTGTTCCCTTGACCAAAATAATTACAATGCACTACTAACACTTAATTTTATCAGAACTTAGGCAGAAACCCGGTTTATCAAAGAAATTTCCTGAGAGATAGCTCGCCAAGGATTTCAATCCTTGGCTGATAGCTTAAGTCATCTCAAAATGACTAAATTATCTATACCGTCTTCTTTTCAGTAGGCGATCGCCATATTCAGTTATCAGTTATCAGTTTGTCTCCCAAAGTCCAAAGAAATATATCGAGCGTTCGATATAAATTATCTACTATGCAAATTTAGCCACAGCAAGAATTTACTTCTGAGTTCAATCTTGATGTGTCAGAAAAGGTACTTCTACTACTTCTCCTTCTACATTTCCTACTTGCACTTTTAAACCTACTCCCCCTGCTTTTGTTCTGATATAAACTAAACCAAAATAACCATCATTAGTTTCCGTACAACTTGTTAATTTCCCAACTTTTTCATCTCCTACTTGCACAACATTTCCTAATTCTACTTTGCCATTTAAACGTACTCCCCAAAGTCTTTGTTTGACACCTTTATATGTGTTTAAACGAGCAATAGTTTCTTGACCAATATAACAACCTTTTTCAAAAGAAATAGTATTCCATAAACCTGCTTCTAGAGGGTTATAGTCATCTGTAAGTTCATAGTCTGGTGCGGGACGACCTTGTTGTATTCTCAGTTGTTGCCACAGGCGATCGCCCATGGGTACTGCTCCTGTTTCTACCAACATTTGCCAAACTTCGGCAGCATTATTCACAGGTACTATCAAGGTGTACCCCTCTGTTGCCAACCCACTACCAACAGCGACCCTAACTTCTACATTTCCCAAACTCATTAACTCATTACTAGCGTAGGGTGCATCTGGAGGAGTTGTACCTGCTAATTTGGCGATCGAGTTTTTGCTTTCTACTCCAATAAGACTAAATATGGAGTATTCACTACCGATCTCTTTTACTTCTACTTTATCCATAGGGAAGAGATAACGGTCAAACCATTCTACTAACTGTTGACAACGGATGGGAGAGACTAGCAATAAAACATTATTTTCTGTAACGTAAGCTGTTGTTAAGTCAATAGTGCGAGCGGTGGGAGTGACAAAAACTGTGTCACAACCTTCACCTGGTTTGAGAATATTGAAGTTATTGGTACTTTGGTTGTGGAGAAACCGTAGACGGTCATCGTCTGAAATTTCTATTAGTCCCCAATATGAGCGATCGCATACAGCTACTCCCTGTTTTGTTGCTTCTATTGCTTGAGTATCGTTACCAAAACTAACTGGAATAGAGTCTTGAAAATTTGCTCCATTAGATGTTTGAATATTTTGTAGTTTCTCATTCATAGTGTTCATTTAATCTTGATTTTTGTTTGTACAAATATTTGTTTGTTCTCAAATAATTTATCTATAAATAAAATAAATTTAACGAAGTTAAAAGTTATTTTATAGGCATCTTGCCTGCTAATAGAATAGATATGACTGAACTGTTAACTGTTGACTGATTTAGTTCATTAATAAATAATTACCTCTGGTTAAAACCGACAGAATTGAACCAAGTTTAGAAATTTTATTAATGAATAACGAATAATCAGTAATGAATAGTGGATAATGAAAACTATATCTAATTATCAATTATCCATTATCAATTATCCATTGGTAAATCTGCCATCATATTTTCTACTACTTTTAGAGCCTTTTCATCAAGAATATCCCAATTAACATTTCCTTCTTGATTAAGTAGGCTAATATCAATATCAACTTCTACTGTTTGGTCAGCAGAATGAGTAGAAAGATAGTTGCTAAAACAAACTTGATAGCAGAGTTCCCAGACATTAATACTAATTTTTTTGTCTTGATATTCTAAATCTAATCTATAACCTGGAATTGGGGTTTGTACTTCTTCATAAGTACCTTGCCAAACAGAATTTTCTAGTTTTTTCCGAATATGATCTAGAATTCTAATAAAGGCAGGTTGCATTAGTAACTCTGCTTGTTTCCAGGCAGTAACATTATTAATTTTTGGCTTCATTATATTTTGATTCAGAGGTATTAATTTATCTTTATGAGTAATAATTATTAGTATTCTTTAACTGCCAATTATTAATTTTAGACAATTACTCTCCATCTTGATACACCCTCTCAAACTATACTAAATTTTAGGTAATATTTGAATTGAAATAGATTTTTTTTCATTTGTCAACTATTAATCGAATCATTGGTAAAATTGACCATAAAATCAGGTCTCAAACCTGCCATTTGTAGGGGATAAAAAAAGAAAATTCAGTGTAAAATTTGTAGTGCCGTGTCAAAACTAAAATTGTGTGTTAGGAGCAAAGACCTCTCCCCCAACCCCTCTCCTGCGAGGAGAGGGGAGAAATTCCCACCCAACGCTAGCAGGGAAAGGGGTTGGGGGGTTAGGTTTTTTTAACTCACATTTTCAAACTTGACACGCCAGTAGGGTGCGTATTTACGGCTAAAATTTAAACTATGAAGGATATTTAGGAATCCTTCGTAACGCACCATTTTATGTTGTGTCGGTCTACTAGGTGTGTTTATCTCCCCATCTCCCCATCCCCCCATCTCCCCATCTAACGCACCATTTTAGTTGTGTCGGTCTACTACTGGACTGGACTGATAACTCAAATGACTTTTGGCTTTTGATTTTTGACTTGCGCACAGAGAATATTCAACCAGGCACTCAATATGTTAATCTTAAGTATTAATTAATTTTGAACAACTAAAGTTAGAAAGATAATGGGTAAACAGCGCGTACTCTCTGGAGTTCAACCAACTGGAAACCTTCATATTGGTAACTATTTAGGCGCAATTCGCAACTGGGTAGAAGGACAAGAAGAATACGACAATTTTTTCTGTGTAGTAGATTTACACGCCATTACAGTACCCCATAATCCGGCTACACTAGCTACAGATACCTACACTATTGCTGCTTTATATTTGGCCTGCGGTATAGACCTGAATTATTCTACCATATTCGTGCAATCTCACATTCCGGCCCATAGTGAATTGACATGGTTTCTCAACTGTATTACTCCGCTGAATTGGTTGACAGATATGATTCAATTTAAGGAAAAAGCAATTAAACAGGGAGAAAATGTAGGTACAGGTTTATTGGATTATCCAGTTTTGATGGCTGCGGATATCCTACTTTATAATGCAGATAAAGTTCCTGTGGGAGAAGACCAAAAACAACATTTGGAACTTACCCGCGATATAGCTGTTAGATTTAATCATCAATTTGGTCAGGGAGAAACTATATTAAAATTACCAAATCCTTTGATTAGAAAAGAGGGTGCGCGGGTAATGAGTTTGACAGATGGTACTAGCAAAATGTCTAAATCTGACCCTTCAGAATTGAGTAGAATTAATTTATTAGATCCACCAGATGTAATTACGAAAAAAATTAAACGTTGTAAAACAGATCCGGTTAAAGGTTTGGAATTTGATAATCCTGAAAGACCTGAATGTAATAATTTATTGACTCTTTATCGATTATTTTCAGATAAAACAAAGGAAGAGGTAATAACAGAATGTCAAGATATGGGATGGGGTAAATTTAAGCCTTTATTAACTGAGGCAACTATTGCAGCTTTAACTCCAATTCAAACAAAATATAAAGCAGTTATGGATGATAAAGGTTATCTAGAATCTGTTTTAGCTGAAGGAAAGGAAAAAGCAGGAGCGATCGCTAATCAAACTCTAGAAAAAGTTAAAAAAGCATTGGGATATAATTAATAATGGATAATGGATAATGGATAATTGAATGCTTAAATTTTTAAAACTTCACCATAACAAAAAAACAAAGAAAAATAAATGAATAAATTTCGTAATGCCGTAAAATCTGGAGAATTTTTAATCACTGCTGAAGTAGCACCACCCAAGGGAGCTGACCCCACTCACATGATTAAAATGGCTGAAACTCTTAAAGGTAGAGTTCATGCAGTTAATATTACGGATGGTAGTCGTGCTGTATTAAGAATGTCCTCATTAGCAGCTTCTATTATCTTAAAAAATATTGGCATAGAGCCAATATTTCAAGTAGCTTGTCGCGATCGCAACCGTATAGCTTTACAAGCTGACCTAATGGGAGCTTCAGCTTTAGGAATTCACAATATTTTGGCCCTGACTGGAGACCCTGTAAAAGCAGGAGACCATAAAGATGCCAGAAGTGTATTTGACATGGAGTCTACACGTCTATTACAAATGATTGCTAAGTTAAACCAAGGCATGGACTGGAATGAGAAAGCTTTACCAGATGGACCAACAGATTTATTTGTAGGTGCTGCGGTAGACCCTCAGTCCCCTAGTTGGTCGGGATTAAAAAAACGATTTGAACGTAAATTATTAGCAGGGTCTCAATTTTTTCAAAGTCAATTAATTTCTGATTTTGATAAGCTAGAAAAATTTATGAATCAAATCGCAGTTGATAGTAATAAACCAATTTTAGCGGGAATATTGTTACTAAAGTCTGCCAAAAATGCTGCTTTTCTGAATAAGTATGTGCCAGGAGTTGATATACCAGAACATATTATTAATCGTTTAGCAAATGCGGAAAAACCTTTACAAGAAGGAATAAAAATTGCTGCCGAACAAGTTAAAATGGCAAGCAACATTTGTCATGGAGTTCATCTCATGGCAATTAAGCGAGAAGACTTAATTCCCCAAATATTAGATATGGCTGAAATTTCTCTAATTAGGGCTGAATAAGCAGGGCTTACCGATCAAATCTCAAAGCATTTATAGATAAAGGTATTGGCCTTTTTAGGTCTTGAAAAAGTATCTAGTCTTCAGCTCTTTATGCTCAAAAAGAAGCGCATTTTGGGCAAGAGTTGAGCAAAAAAATTACTCCCCTACTCTCTACTCCCTACTCCCTACTCCCTACTCCGGAGAAAAACTGCTTTAATATTTCACTTGGTTTCCTATCCCAGGTATCAATATGTTCATAAATCAACCCATCTTGATTAAATTTATAAGTTGAATAACCATTAAAAAAAATCTTAGCTTGCCAAGGAACTCTTAACACACCACGCACAGTCCAATTTGCTAAAATTATATCTTCTGCTGTTTGCTGAACATCATGTAAATCAAAATAGAGTTCCGTAAAAAATAGCCGACCGTGAAAGCGTAAAGTCCAAAAAATAATTCGATAATTAAACTTCCACTTAAAAGTATTTACCGGGTCTTTAAAAAAAATATCTCTAGTATAGATATCGTAGGAAATATCTTTTTCAAACAAAGTTGGTAAATCTAACTTTAGTGTCTCAAGAACTTGTTCAACCTGCACTTAAATTTTCCTCACTACAAAACTAACTATAGCTTTAAGCAAACAGCTATCAGCTATCAGCTCAAGTCATTTCAGTTATCAGTTATTCAGTTATCAGTTATCAGTTATCAGTACCTCCTGCTTAACCAGGAGGCTTGAAATACAGAATCTTCTTTTCTCTTGGTCGATTGGATATGGCGAGGAAACCTCGCCATCCCATCCTGACGAAATGCTCCGCAAACGACCGCTTTTTATCCCCTTAAAAGAGGAGGCGTAACTACCCAAATTTTTTCGGTCAAAACTATTATATTAGTTGTAAAGGATTTAAATTTTTCTAATGTCCTAATTTTTTGGAAATAGCTAAACTAAATGTTAGTCCTAGATAGTAATAGTAAATGGGGATAAACAACGCCTAGTAAGAAGCTGTTTGAGAAGTGCTGCATGGAACCGATGAATTATAAAAACCTAAACCCCCTGCCCCCCTTCCCTACACGGGAATGGGGGTTGCCGGAGCCTCTCTCGGAGTAGGAGAGAGGTTTGGAGAGAGGTTTTTATGAGTTTACAAACAGTTTCTAAAGGAGCAAGATGCTCCCACTACTATTACAATGCACCACCACAAACTAAATTAATCAATTATTAATTGATAAGTTTCCCATAATTATCATAAGATAACAAAGCTTTTTAATATAGCAGTCGAAGCAAATGGCGCAGATATTGCTGAATAATAAAACTCAGTCAGAGATTGCTTCTGACTTCTGACTTGTGTATTTCGCCAATCTGACAGCTATCCTATCTGACTTGTGCCTATCAGTGTAGCGCTATACTTACTGGACTGACACAGCTAATTTTGTGCATTGTATCCCTAGGTAAGGAGGAAGCGAGTTCACCCGATCATTTGTAACACCATTAATTTAACGCGGAACCCTCCCCTACTATTGCAATATTTTAGGCTGCTCACAGCACTACCTACTTAATTGTAGTTATATCAACATCAACTTTCATCTTTGGCCACTGTACCCACTGTTTCCAACCCAAATATAAACCAAATAACAATATTGCCCACACAAAACTAGGTTCTGGAATACCCATCATCCCATCAGGAGTCTGTTTTTTCACTTTCGCTTGATGACCGGGGTTATTGGGGTCAACTCGTTGGTCATCGCTCACCGCTACGAAAGCAGTATATTTCGACATTAACCGATAACCTAAAGCAACATTTGTTATAGCATTTACTGTTTCTGGGGTCTCCCCATTAGTTGTTGACAACATTAACTGTTTAATTTTTGCTCGTCCCCAAAGTTGAGCGATCGCTTCATTGCCACTATTGGAGTCGAAGCGTAAGGGAAAAGTTTTTTGATAACGTTTACCACCAGCAGCAACTGCGGTTATTTGTAAATTTCCGTTGAGTCGGTCTTGTTTGCGTCCGTACAAAACTAAGGGTTCTTGAGCAAACAAGTCAGCGGGTTTAAGGGGGAAAATTTCTGGCGTTTCTCCCAAACCTTGCCATTTCACCTCAATATTTGTCAGCACTGGGTTATTTATTTCATTGAAAAATTTTTCTGTTACTGCATTGACAGACTCATCGTGACGGACTACATGAACTGTACCCTGACCTACTTCTGCGAGTCGGTTCAATAAATAATGGTTGACGGAACTACCCACACCAAAACTATAAAGACGGTTGCCTGGTTGTAGTTGTTTTTGTATCCGAGAAATGATTTGATTTTCATTACCTATTAAGCCATCTGTTAATAAGACTATACTGCGCAACCGACCATTTTTTGCAGGTGGAAAATTCAGGACAGTATCAATACCATTTAATAATTCTGTACCTCCATTAGCTCCCAATTTGTTAACATAATTTATGGCTTTTTTCCGGTTAGCTGGAGTATTAGCTAGAGGTTTGCTTGATAATGTTCGACTACTATTTGCAAAGTCAATAATACTAAAGGTATCGTCAGGATTTAATCCCTGAAGAAAACGGCGCATTAATACTTTTGATTGTTTGAGGGGGGCACCGCTTTGGGAACCGGATGTATCCATTAAGAAGACTACATCTTTCGGTACAATTTCTTTGGTTTGATATTCCAGAGCTGGAATTAAATAAACTGCAAAATGCCCGCCTTTATTGTCTGCTTGGGAGAGAACTGTGGATTGAGTTTCTTTGCCTGCTACTTGGTAACGGAGAACTAAATCTTTATTGGGAATAGTATCAGCTTGGTTTAGTTTTATCTGAGTGATAGATGGCAAGCCAGCAGCAGAAATTGTTTGTGTTTGGATTTGATGGGAGGGAGAAATAATATTAGAAATTGGTACTCCAGCATCAATTTCAATTGTGACATTTATATCATTGCCTGAACGTTCTTTTGGCGGAGTTTCTAAAGTTTGAGAAAGTAAGTTGGGAATGGAGTTTGTTCCAGGTAAACTTGCTAAATGAATAGATTTTTCTGGGAAGCTTCCTACATTAGAATTTCCAGGATTATAACGAGGTCCGACAACCATCGGAAAGACAAATTCATAGTCGCCCCCGGTAAATTTTAAGGCATCGGTGTAACGAATTACTACTTCTATTGTTTCACCTGGTTTGATATTAGCTAAAGACTGGGTAAAAATATTAGGTCGTTCTTGTTCTAATAAGGCAGCAGTTTTTCCTTCTTGTTTGGCTTTATTGTAGATTTTTTTTGCTTCTTCCCGTTTTTTTATAACTCCTTTAATCACGCGATCGCCAATCCGAATTTCCATATCATCTACAGCAGATTCGTCGGGCAATGGAAATTCATAGGTTGCTTCTAAAGGAGTGTTATAAGGATTAGTAAAACGTTGGACTACTTCTACCCGCGATAGGTTTCCAGCAATTTTAGCTGTGACATCTGTATGTTCTAATGGAAAAGCTTTTATTTCTCCTGTGTCAGATTTGGCATATAATCCACCATAATTTGGAGATGAAATAACTGTTTTTTGGGGTTTTACTTCAGGTTTGACATTAGGATATGCTGAAATTGGTTGGGGATAATTTGTTCGGGAAGAATTGGTAAATATTGCGGCTAAAAATACGCTCGTTGATAGTAAAAAAGTAAGACCTGCAACTCCACCAACAAACCATTTACTGATATTATTTTTGGCTGTAGTTAATTCTACAGGAGTATTCAAATCATTTAATACTTCGGCTGCTGTTTGATAGCGTTTTTTCGTAGCAGTTTGCAGCATTTTATCGATAATTTGACTTAACTGAAAAGACACTGGATTTTTCAAATAATCTTGCCAAACCCATTTATCTTCACCAGTATCAAATAAATCGAAAGGTTCTACTCCTGTTAATAGGTAAATACAAGTTATACCTAAACTATATAGGTCGCTAGGAAAACCTGCTTTTCCTCTTACTTGTTCCGGTGCAATATAAGCTGCCGAACCAATTACTGTTCCAGTTTTTTTCAGGGTAGTTTTAGATGTAAATTTAGCAGCGCCAAAATCAACTAAAACAAGAGAATATTTCTGATTTTTATCTGCACCAGAATTAGTTAAACGAATAATATTATCTGGTTTAATATCCCGATGTATTACCTGATGGTCGTGGATAAATTCCAAGATAGGCAACATTTCATTCAGCAATTCTCGGATTTTAGTTTCAGTAAAAATTCCCTCAGTTGCCAACTCTTCAGCTAAGTTTTGACCAGCAATATATTCTTGTACTAAATATTGACGATCTTCTTGAATTACATAAGTAAAAAGTTCTGGGATTTGCGGATGTTTACCAAGAGTTTCTAAACGTACTGCTTCTTGTTCAAATAATTCTGTAGCTTTCTGAATACTTTTACTGTCTTTAGCAGTAGGAAAAAATTGTTTAATCACACATAAAGGTTTTGAAGGTTTAAACTCATCCACAGCTTTAAAAGTTCTGCCAAAACCTCCCTCACCAATAATTTCTAGAGCGCGATATCGTCCTGCTAATAAAAGTTTTGCATTACATTCCTGACATAGTTCTGTTTCTGCTGAATTCTGATGTAAACAGTTAGGATTAAAACATTGACTCATGGTATTTCTCAACTTTCTAGAATGACAGTGAAAATCAAATAAGGGTAAGCATTCAGCTATTAGCGGTCAGCTCTCAGCTTTTTAATAAACTATGTGTCTTGATAGACTTTTAAGGTTAACAGATGGACTTTATACCCATACTTTGAAATCTCTAAATTGCTTTTTCCTCTTTTAAAGGTAATGAAACTGATAGCTGATAGCTGATAGCTGACCGCTGAATGCTTACAAATAAGGAAATATCATTTTGTTCAGCTTCACGGTCAACTTCCTGTTTTCCCGAATAGTAGAAAAAATAGTTTAGTGGTTTGACAGGCCATGATGATTTTAATAGTTTTGTGGAATGGGCATCTTGCCCGTTCCTTATATTTTTCGACACTAACTTCTGACTTCTGACTTCTAATAAACCTGCCCCTCTCTATTCACCATTCAACAATTCCTCTAATACCGCAGATGTAAAAGGATTTTCACCTTTTTTTAAACTATCAATCCAACCTTGACGCTTTGCTTTTAGCTCATCATCTTTAGTCCATTCAACGAATGCTTGAAAATCAGAAATAGCTCCCGGAAAATCCCCCGTTAATGCCCGTGCTAAACCACGACTATCTATACGACCACCATGATTAGGACTCAATTTAACTGCTTTTTCGCAGGCAAACATTACATTTTTTGCTTGATTATGTAAGTTGCCAAACCAACAAAGTTCATTCCAATGCCAAGCAGTTATTTCGACATCTGAATCTAATTTCTGAGCTTCCTTGTAAAGACTAATTGCCGACTTAATTTTTCCCTCTTCTGCCAGTTTAACTCCCTCTTTAACTTTGCCAAGAGCAGACAACTTTTTCGCCACTATCTCTGGGTATGTTTCTATTTCCTCGGTATCTGGGTTGAGGTCAATATCTGGTTGCCATTTTTGAGCTTGCTTAAATAGAGCAATACCTAACTCAACTTCCTGATATTCTATTATTAATTCCCTACCCATTCGTAAGAAAATTCTTGCTACATTTAAACTGAAATTAGAGTCAAGTTTTACTGCTTGTTCAAACTGAGAAATTGCTTCCTCAAGCTTACCTTCTGCTGCTAATTTCTCACCTTTTAAAAAGAATGCTGTGGCTGAAGGCTCTATTTCACCGCAAAGATGTCGTTCTTTTTCTTCTAAGTTAGGGTTATTTTTCAGGTAGTCGCTCATCCACTTGCAAGTGTTGTCTATTAGCTCATCTCGGTTAAAATTCCACAGTTTGACTGTGCCATCCCCACTCCCTGAAGCTATCAATTCCCCATCCGGGCTAAATGCTACAGCATTGACATAATTGTCGTCCCCCTCTAAGGTATCAACCAAAGTGCCATCTGTTTTCCACAGTTTGATAGTGCCATCCCCACTCCCTGAAGCAATCAATTCCCCATCGGGGCTAAATGCTACAGCATAGACACTACTTTTGTGCCCCTCTAAGGTATCAACCAAAGTGCCATCACTTTTCCACAGTTTGACAGTGTTATCCCTACTCCCCGAAGCAATCAATTCCCCATCGGGGCTAAATGCTACAGCATAGACAGATTCTTTGTGCCCCTCAAAGGTATCAACCAAAGTGCCATCACTTTTCCACAGTTTGACTGTTTTATCCGAACTCCCCGAAGCAATCAATTCCCCATCCGGGCTAAATGCTACAGCATAGACATCACTTTTGTGCCCCTCTAAGCTATTAACTTCTTTCCTTCCCTGCCAGTAAACAATTTTTCGTAGTAGGTTTGTGCCCTGTTTCTGAATAGCCTCATCCTTTGTTAATTGTAATTTTTGAGCTAGTTTTAGCGCATCCATCTTCACTTCTAAACTAGAATTGAAGCGGGATGCTAATGTAGCTATTTCAGCTCTGAGATTACTATTTGTTTCTCCAACAACAGCCCGACGCCACTGCCACACCGCTCCCCCAGCAAGTACCGACATTCCTACAAAACCAACCGCCAACACCGATGTTATCCTTTGCCTAAGTCGTTGTTTCTCCTTTTCCTGTTGTTTCTTCTCCTCTTCCTGTCGTTGACGCAACACCATCGCCGCCTCAATAAATTCCTGAGTCAACTCAGACAACTCATCACCATACTTAATATAAAGTTCCTCCGCATTCTGCAACGCCACACCACGCAGCAAAAAATCATCCACTCGCCCATGTTGCACCCACTTCTTAGCATCCTGCTCCATCTGTCGTTGCTGTTGTAGGCGACTTCTATTATTATCCAACCACCAACGCAAAGTTGACCAATGACGGATTAAGATTTCGTGGGCGACTTCTACAGTGATTTCCGATCCCCCCAAACCCTCCTTGGGAAGAGGGGCTTTTTTGTTGTTATCTTCTGGGGTGGAGTTAGGTGTTGTGGCATTGGGTAAACTTTCCTGTGAAATAGTGGTTTCTAATCCCCCCAAACCCCCCTTGGAAAGGGGGGCTTTTTTGTTAGTTTCCTCCTCACCAAGGAAAGCTTTTTCTTCCTCATTAGTTCCCCCCTTACGAAGGGGGGCTAGGGGGGATACATCACCAACAACAATTAACCGCGCATCACTCAACTTTCTTAACACAAACTCCACCATCTCCTTCCCATACTTCTTACCCAACAACTCCGACTTCAACACCCGACGGCGAGTATCCTTCCCCTCTTCTCCCAACTGCACCAACTCCAGAAAAATAAACAGAGCGCAACTCTTCTCTATCTCTTCCAATTCTTCCAACACCTTCTCTGCTTTATTTTCCAACACCTCCTTAAAACCACCAATTTCCTCCTGATAAACCTGCAAACTCAACATTCCATCCCGCCTCTTTTCCCACAACTCCCGCAACACAAACTGCAACAAAGGCAAA
>JAAUYL010019726.1_pt1 | contig 38130 bp, 20 predicted proteins | sample 7278011 | NCBI WGS metagenome assembly JAAUYL01 (sample SAMN14350225, study PRJNA611818) | marine sediment metagenome | isolation source: surface marine sediment (1.8m) | place: French Polynesia: Moorea | collected 2018-08
CCGGAAAGAGGCTCGACCTTGGAGGCTGGTGCATTGAAGCAGAAAACCCTAATCAGCAATGGTTAGGAATCCCGCGCTGTCACGCAAGTGCAGCGTCGGGAGGATGTCAATTTTTTGCCGTTGCCCGTCCAAAGGGTAGGAGTCAGAAGTAAAGTAGGGACGTTACATAACAAAAATGCGTTTCATGTCGCGCAGCGTTTCATGTCGGCTCTTAGCCGAAAACGTCCCTACTGGTTTATCATTTTTTTGATATGTTTGATGAACTTGAAAACTGCTATAAGTGGAGGTTCTGGAAAAAAATTTGAGAATATTTGACTAAGGGGTTGCAATTTTGATTTGGTTATGGTTATAATAAAAAAGTTGACGCGGGATAGAGCAGTCTGGTAGCTCGTCGGGCTCAAGTTATAAGGAAAGATAAATTAAACCAAGTATAAACCAAAACTGCTAGTCGGTTTGCTTGAGTCTTTACCTTGTAAAGGGCGGCATATAGGGAAACTTGTATGTGATTACTTGTCAAATTCGGGGAAGCCGTTAGCGGGGTAATCCCGAGCCAAGCTCCAAAGTTAAGGAGAAGGTGTAGAGACTGGTTGGCAGGTACCCTAGCAGTTCTAGTGTTATAGAAGCTGAGGGTAAAGGGACAGTCCAGACTACAAACTAATTCTGATAATTTCAGAGTTAAGGCAGTGAAAGCTGTAGTAGTAAGCATAACCCGAAGGTCGGTGGTTCAAATCCGCCTCCCGCCATTAAAAGTTAATAATATTAAAGAGAGTCTGGTAAATTTTAAGATTTACCAGGCTTTTTTGATTTTCGGTCTGAATACTTTAATAAGGGTTTGCTCAATAAGTCTTTTGAGTGAGAGTAGGAGTCAGAAGTCAGGAGGACCGAGTCAGGAAAGATGGGGAATTACAGAGAATGTAGTGAACCGACACACCTTAAATGGTGCGTTAGATGGGGAGTGTGGGAAGGGTGGAAAGTGTGGTCCGGGTGGGGAGAAAAAGACACCTAGAAACAAAAATAAGAGTGCACTATTTAAGGTGTGTCAGTCTAGTAGTGGACCGACACACCTTAAATAGTGCATTAGGGAGTAGGGACGTTGCATGCAACGTCCCTGCGGGAGAAAGATTGTTGTTGGGTTACCCTGACGGGAAGCAAGCTACGTCCCTCAACCCAACCTACTGGACCGACACACCTTAAATGGGGAGTGTGGGGAGGGTGGGAAGTTTGGGGAGTGTGGGGAGAAAAAGACACCTAGAAACAAAAATAAGAGTGCACAGTTTTAGCTGTGTCAGTCTAGTAGGAGGAAGAGAGGAATAATTGTGCGTTAATTAACCTCAATTTTTCTGCTCCTAAAAATTCTCACCAGAATTGAGCTTGAGGAAGCAAAAAGCTGGCACTTTTAGACCACACGCAAAGGCTAAAACATTTACATTAAGTACCTAAACAAAATTATTTACCTACTTCTAATTCTGTGCAATCTTTAGAAGGCAAAGAATTCAGCTTGTATAGATGTGTAATTAATTTTGTGTACTTGCTTATAAAGCTTTTAGATTTAATCAGCAAGTTTTAATAAGTTAATGTATAGCAGTCGAAGCAAAGGTTACGACAGTTATAAATCCTGAAACCCTTTGATAGTCTACTGTTCCCAGTTAAGTGTTCCCGATTCCCGATTCAAGTAGCGCTATATATAGTAAAATTTTATGAATTTGGTAGAAAATGATAAATTGGAAATATTTTAGATTAATTATCGGTACTGTATTTTTCTTGATTTTGCCTCCATCTCTAGTAACAGAGAAAATAGAGAAAGTGCAGATATATTCAAAAGCAGTTGCACAAGATACTAAAAAATATAGCGATCGCCTTACCCAAGAAAACCTACCAACTGAAGCACAGCAACTTGATGAGAAAGCTAAACAACAACTTGAAAATGGAGAATTAGAAACTGCCTTACAAACTTTGCAGCAACTCCTAGATATTCATACTCAAAAGGGATATCGCTTTAAGATCGGCAGCACCCTCTACAATATAGCTACCATTTATCAGAAACTACATCAATATCAGAAAGCTTTAGAGCATTATCAGCAAGCTTTGGAAATTCGTCAACAGTTAGGTGATACAGAGAAAATTGCTACCACTCTACATAGTATTGGTACAGTTTATTATCAGCTTAGTGAATATTCCCGAGCATTAGAATCATTAAATCAGGCACTGAAAATGCGTAGAGAAATAGACGATACTACTGCTATTAGTCGCACTTTAAATCAAATAGGTGTTATTTACGATCGCCAAAGTCAATATCTGAAAGCTATAGAGTTTTATGAAGAAGCTTTAGAAATGCGTAAAAAAGATAAGGTCAATCTTATTGCAATTTTAAGTAATCTTGGTTTAGTTAATTCAAGATTAGGTCGCTATCAGCAAGCTATAGATTTTTATCAGAAAGTTTTACAGAATAATCCTCCCAAAAAAGCCACAACTTTAACTTATATTGGAGCAATTTATCGGCACCTAGAAGAGTTTTCTCAGGCTTTAAAATTTTATCAACAAGCTTTAGAAATTTACGAAGAAAATCAAGACCGTCTGAATATAGCAACAACTCTAGATAATATAGGTGTAATTTATCGAGAACAGGAAAAATATTCCCAAGCATTAGAATATCATCAGCAAGCATTAACTATTCGGGAAGAGTTAGGAGATAAGGAAGGTAAATCAACAACTATTCATAATATTGGTATAGTGCATCGAGAGTCTGGCAAGTATTATGAATCTCTAGAATTTTTGACTTATACTTTAATTCTCGATCGACAACTTGGAAACCAGAATAGGGAAAGAATTAGTCTTGCTGATATCGGAAAATTATTAGCAAAAAATAATCAGCCCGAATTGGCAATAATATTTTATAAACAATCAATTAATATTACAGAAAAAATCCGCAAAGATTTACAGGTTTTACCAGTAGAGGAACAAAAGTCTTATGTAGACGGTACTATTACTGAAATCTATCGCGCTTTAGCTAACTTATTGCTTGAAGAAAAACGAGCTATAGAATCACATCAAATTCTTGATTTGTTGAAAGTACAAGAAGTATTTGAGTATATGGGAGGTATCAAACCTGATAATGATAAACCTAATGAAGTTATTATGCTAAGACTAGAAAATATTTTCAGGGAAAAATATTCTCAGTTCTTAGATGAAATAGGTGAAAATGTCAAACAAAATCAGAATATTTCATTAGAAAAATTAGTTGCTATTCATGATTTTTTTCGTAGTGAGGAAATAACAGAAATTAGGTCAGAAATAAAGAAGAAAGCTAAGAGTCAAAGACTTACCCCTGAGATGTTAGTTTTATTACAGGCTGAACTAAAGAAACATAAAAAAGAAAATGCAGTAGTCTTATATCCCTTAATTTTAGAAGATCGCCTGGAATTAATCTTAGTTACTGCTAATTCTCCCCCAGTTCATCGGACGGTATTAGTTAATCAGGAAGAATTTGAGCAAGTGTTTTTTACATTTAGAGTAGGATTAATTAATAGAAGAAAAGCTAAGAATATCTCTGATTCTAGAGTTGCGCAAGCAGGATTAAAGCTTTATAATTGGTTGATTAAACCAATAGAAAATGACCTGAAAATTGGTAAAATTAAAACTATTCTTTATGCACCAGATGGCAAGCTCCGTTATATTCCTTTAGCAGCTTTATATGATGGAGAAAAATGGCTGATAGAGAGGTTTAAAGTTAATAATATTACTGCTGCAAGTATTATGGATTTAAGTCCAAGGAGAAATAGAAATATCCGAATTTTGGCAGGTGCTTTAACCGAAGGAAATTATAGCTTTGCAATTGGTAAAAAACAGTTTGAATTTGAAGGTTTGCCTTTTGCGGGAGTAGAGGTAGAACAGCTAGGGAGTATGTTTCCTCAAACCAATAAATTATTAGGAGATGATTTTACTAAACAATTGATGGAGTTAAGGATGTCTAGCCATAGTTTAATACATTTTGCTACTCATTCTGCTTTTGTTAGTGGTAGTCCAGAAGATTCTTTTATATTATATGGAGATGGCGAACTTTCTAGCTTACGAGAAGTAGAAAACTGGAATTTAAATGGTGTAGAATTAGTAGTTTTGAGCGCTTGTGAAACTGGTAAAGGAAAACAGCTAGGAGATGGTTCAGAAATTCTGGGTTTTGGTTATCAAATGCAAGTGGCTGGTGCAGCAGCAAGTTTAGCAACTTTATGGCGAGTAGATGACCAGGGTACTTCTGAATTTATGAATAATTTTTATACAGCTTTAAAGAGTGGAATAAATAAGGCTGGAGCTGTACAAAAAGCACAAATTGCGATGATTAATAGTAAGTATAATCATCCTTATTATTGGGCTCCATTTATTTTAATTGGCAATGGTTTTTGAAGAGAGCATAAGGTTGAAATATTATAGGTTATGTAGCATTTCTCAGTAAGCGTAATGTAAAAACCTCATTAGACCTCTCCAGAAAAGAGGGAACAGGGAACACTTAACTGGGAACAGGAAACAGGAGAGAGTAATTGATAATTTATGGAGAAGTCTATTGGTGTTTAGATCCAGCAATATGGTAAGTAATGCGATCGGCAAGTTGTTTACCTACAATTGGTTTAGAAATAAACTCGTCAAAACCACTGTTAAATACTTCATCGCGGATTTCTACATCTGTATGAATACTGAGGCACAATACAGGTAATCTATACCAGCAAGGATAACCCCGAAGTACTTGACATAATTCAATCCCACTCCAATGAGGCATTTCAATATCTAGTATCAGTAGATCGGGTTTAACAGCTTGGAGTACATCCCAGAATTGACGAGGATCGCCCAGAGTAGTAAGCTTGAATCCCCAAGGTTCCAGTAAATCTGGTAAGGCTTGTAAAAATTCTACATCGTCGTCCACGATCATTACTTTTTTGCCCCAAGAAGAACTTTCTAGAACTTGTTGGCAAAAAGCAACTACTTGAGCAGGAAGAAGTGGTTGTTTTAGGTAAAAAGCTCCTCCATGTCGGGCTACAAGTAGACGGTCTCTAAAATGATCGCGATCGGCAATAATAATAACTGGGATCGATGGCACCAGTAAGTTGAATTCGGCAATTAAGGATAAACGCTCCTCTAAATCTTTGTCATTAGTTTTCGCTCCAACCAAAGATAATCTCAGGAGAACAACATTGGGAAGTAGACGGTCTTGTAACCCTTCGAGCCAACTTCTAGCTAGCTCTGGAGTAGGCACAACAACTATTTGGATTCCTTCAGAAAGGGCTTTTTCGCTCAAAAGTTCAGTAAAATTTCGGTCGTCGTCAATAACTAACAATAAAGGACAATGTTTAGTCAGTCGGCCAGATATTTTATTAGAGGGATTATCTTCTATAGCTAGTTGTACAAGTAAATCATTGAAAATAGTTTCAAATCTTAGTAGTTTTCCTTTTTTTTCCCGTACAGTTTTTTCTAGGAGTTGTTCTAGTTCCCTAGCAAGATGAGAGCATTCATCAAAACCAAAAATGCCCAAAGTTCCTGCTAAATTATGGGCACTTAATCTAGCTTCTTCTCGTTTATTAGGACTGAGGTAGCCAGTTTTCAAGCCCTCAAGAGCTTCTTCTAAAGTAGTTAATTGTTGGTGACACTTGTTTCTATATTTATTCCAGGCTGCACTCAATGCTGCTAGATGTCGTGCTTGCTTATCAGCTTTATCTTCAGGTTGGGTAGGTAAAAAATTTTTCTCCGACTTGTGATCTTGGGGTAGAGGTTTTAAACCATATCCTCGTCCTCTTAGTGTTGCGATCGGATCTTCAGGTAAACCAGCTAGTTTTAATTTTTTGCGCAAGTTTCTCAGATGGGAGCGAACAGTTGCTTCAGAAATATATTCTACCGACGGCCACAAACTCTCAAGAATATCTTCGATGCCAAAAACTTCTTGGCTATGGCGCATGAATAACTCTAGTAACTGATATTCTTTAGCCGTTAGTAAGATCGAATGTCCTTGATAGATAACTTGACAATTAGATGGATTGAGTTGTAGGTCTCCCCAACTTAATAAGGGAGAACGAGAGTTGGAGCGACGCAACAAAGCTCGTATGCGAGCAGCTAATTCTTCAACATCAAAAGGCTTGCAGAGATAATCATCTGCTCCTGCATCAAGTGCTTTAATTTTTTCGGGGCTGCTATTACGGACTGTTAGTAAGAGGATTGGCATATGATAGCCATGATTGCGGAAACGCTGACACAAACTAAGTCCATCAAGTTTAGGTAAAGACCAATCGAGGATAATCAGATCGTAAGGATAAGTCGAACCATAAATCCATCCTTGTTCTCCATCGGTAACAGCATCAAGTGCATAATTTTTGAGAGTTCTTTGGAGTAGATCAATTAAAATTTCCTCATCATCAACAATTAATAGTCTCATATATCTTTACTTAATAGACATCTCCAAAAATCAAAAATAGAATCAATTCTTATCCATAAATTATCAATTACTTTTTCCTGTTCCCTGTTCCTTGTTCCCTATTTTCTGGAGAGGTTTAATAAACAATTATCAAAATAATTGGGTCTCATACCCCGCCTTTTAAGGTGAAATATTTTTGAAGGGTTGCTCTAATCTCCGTTACAAAAATAACTTCTGTACGGGCGATTCGCGAATCGCCCCTACTGACTTCTGACTTCATTAAGACTGGAGCAGCCTAATTACAATTCCCATTCCAGTATTTTTGCTATTCGACTTGCCAGAGTCATGGAGTTAAAAGGCTTGGTAATAAGGCCAGCAGCTCCCATACTTTGAAACTGGTTTTTATCTACAGCCTGGATTTTAGCTGTTAAAAAAATGACGGGAATTGATTGAGTGTGGGAATTAGCTTTTAATTTTAATAAGGTAGAAATCCCATCCATATCGGGCATCATCACATCAAGAAGAATGGCATCTGGCTGTTGGAGTTTAGCTAGATCGATTCCTTCTAAACCAGAGGAAGCAAGGGAAACTTGCCAACCACATTCGATCTCAATTCCAACTTGTACTACTTCCTGAATTGTTTCTTCATCGTCAATTAGTAAAATATGTTTATCATTCATAGAAACCTCCGCTCTCTTCTATAACTAAAGGTAAAGTGAAATAAAAAGTACTACCTTTTCCCAAACAACTTTCGGCCCAAATTTTCCCACCGTGTTCTTCAATGATTTGACGGCAAATAGTTAGCCCCAAACCTGTTCCTCCTTTTTTGCGAGAATCAGAAGAATCAACTTGCTGAAAACGCTCGAAGATAGTTTCTAGTCGATCGGCTGGAATACCTTGTCCTTCGTCTTTGACTTCAAAGGTTACATAAGAAATTTGTTTTTCCCTGCCATTGCTATCTTGTGGCGATTCCATTTTTGCCGACAAGAAAACAGTGCTGTTTGGAGGAGAAAACTTAATCGCATTGCTCAATAGATTAGTGAGAGTTTGAACAATATAGTCACGATCGGCCCAAACTTCAAAAGCAACAGATTTACTGAACAGGTTAACCTCGTACTCTTGAGCAATTCCTTGCATAGTTTGGCAAGCTTCAATCATTAATTCCATTGCTTGGCAACCTTTTTTGTTCATTTTGACTTTGCCGGATTGAATCCGCTGTAAGTCCAGAACATTGTTCACTAAGCGCACCAGGCGATCTGTTTGTTCGTCAGCTATTCTCAGCATCCGTTGTCCTTTAGTAGAAAGATTTCCGAGTTTTCCTGTTGCTAGAATTTTCAAGGAACTGTGAATGGAGGTTAATGGGGTGCGTAATTCATGGCTAACGACGGAAATAAATTCGTCTTTCATCCTTTCAATGGCTATGCGATCGCTAATATCACTGATGAGTGAAAAAAATCCTTTTACTGTATCTTTTTCTTGTTGGTCAATGTGGGGAATGTAGCTAACATTAACAGTATGAAGATTTTCGTCTTGAAAGGTAGTCTCATTTTCGTAAGTTACCATTTTCCCCGATAGTGCCATCTCTATATATTCTTGAATTTTGTGGTATTCCTGTTTCCCATGAACTTCCTGAAGATGAGAGCCATAAATCTTAGTGGGAGACAATCCTAACCAGGTTTGGTAAGCTTTGTTGTTGAAGCGATAACATTGCTGTTTATCCACATAGGCAATTAAAACTGGTAGTCCATTGGCGATGAGACGGAGCTTTTCTTCGCTGCGACGCAAAGCGGCTTCGGCTGACCTGCGATCGTTAATTTCTTGCTGGAGACTGGTATTAGCTTGTCTTAATTTAGTTGTGCGTTCGGCAACAAGACCTTCTAGATTTTCTCGTAATTCTGCTTGGGATAAAGCAATCCCAATTTGAGCAGCTAATTGTTGCATCATCTCTAACTCAAAATCTTTCCACTGTCGCGTTGTTTGACATTGATGGGCAATTAACAAACCCCATGGTTGATTGGGAACTTTTACTTCATTACTGACCGACTTGAGGTTTTGGATGATTGGCACTACTAACTTAGCTTTCACCATCCATTCATCCATAAATTCAACTAAGCATTCAGTCAAATCAGCCTCGATACTCTGTACGTCAGAGATAGCTTGAACTCTTCCTCCTGCATAAAGTTCTCGATATTCTTCAGGAAAGACTTCTTCGGGAAACTCTATAGCTAGAATCGGCGGAACATTGGGTAATACAGCTTCGCTAATAGTCACTCCAGTTCCATTGGACAAAACCTGATAAATTAGCACCCGATCGGCTTTAAGAATTCTTTGCACTTCAGTAACGGCAGTTTGTAGAATTTCTTTCAGTTGCAGGGATTGACTAATTTTGAGGGTAACTTCCGAAAATAACTTTACTCTTTGATTTTGGTGGTGAAGTTCTTCAGATGCTTGTTTTAGTTTGGTGACATCTCTGAGCATCAACAATTTATAATTGGGTAATAAATCCTTGACTAGCCTACACTCTAGGGTTTTTATCTCTCCATTAGGATATTTTATTTGAATTTCTTTACTCTTGGCTTCCTCTTGTCCTTCAAGGGAATCAAGTAAAAAGTTAAATATAGATTGCCCGATCGCTTCATCTGTGGTGAAACCGAATAAGTTCCAAGCAGATAAATTAACTTCTAGCAAACTATTTTGAGAATCGGCAATGAGAATGGCATCAAAGGAGTGTTCCAATATAGCTTGGAATAATAATTTCTCTACGGGAAATTTTCCTTCTAGATCCATAATCATAATGAGAAAATTTAATTAAGCTTCATTTTTGTTAATTCATCTTAACTCAAATTATACTTTCTTAGCGCTAATTTGTAAAGTAAATATTAAGAATCTTAATCCCATATAAAATGTCAATAGTCAAGATTCAGCAGCCCAGAGTCAGTAGGACAAGTTCCTATATCAAGACTTTTGAAAATTAGATAATATTAGGATTTTATATTTAAGTCTTTTCTAGACAGGAATTGCAGAGACACTATATACAGCGTTATACAACTTTCAAAAACCATAACGTTATAGATATGTAGTGTTTACAACTCAAAAATGCCTAAGTCCTGATAGATTTGCTTTTCATACTAAAAACTATCAATACTTGCTACAAATACTTAGAATTTTTTCAGTAGTTAAGAAGAAATAAAAAATCAAATTGTAGTAATAAGTTTTTTGGTATTTGACAATAAATTTTACTTGTAAGATAATAAGAAATTTTCCTAATCTAAATTCGTAGTGGTATATATATTTTTTTTGAATTAATCTATACTGTATAGCAATCCTATTTTATTCGTGTCAAAAATCTTACTGCTTTTTAGGGAACAGGGAACAGGCAACAGGTGGGAGTTTCAGTTTTTTTATTTACTTTTTAATTTGTTACGACCTATTTAGGATTGCTATATAGCTAAATAATTATTAATATATAGCAGTTCAATAATTAATAATTAATAACTACCTCTTTATTCTGAATTATGAATCGTGATTTTTAAACTATCAAATTACTAATTACTCAGATTTTTTATGAAATAATTTACCAGCATTACGGGGATTATTTGTAACATCTTTTTTTCAATAGTATTAAATCAAAGCTGTATAAAAATCCTAAACAGCATGGGGAAAATCAAATAGCATACTTGTCAAATATCGGTCAGTCCACGCCTGACCTAAAGACTTTTCCAGAACTCGTCGTGTTTTGTCATTTTGTTGCTGCTTAATGCAATAATTATGCTGTCCCGCCAAAATTTCAGCAAGTTGAGAGCTAGAAAATACAGGAGATGTAGAAAGAGCAATTTGAGAATGTAGCGTTAAAAAGTGTTTCACTTGCTCAAGGAAAAGGATTTCTTCTCTAGAATCAACAGGACGTATAAAGATACAAAATTCTGAGAAAATATCCCCCCATTCTGGTAGCTCGCGAGGTTGAGAAAAATTAAAATCTGGTAGATTAGCTAAGACATTTCGATAAGAATGTGATAAAGTATTCTGGCCGTTTATGGGAGACAGATCGACAATAGCTGCTCCGATTCCTTTTTGACTCCCAACCAGATCTACTCCAAATATTGGTAGGGGATAATTATGTTGGGGAAACATGACACAGTGGAGAATATTCAGACTATTACCGACTCGCGCCAACTCCAAGTGCAACTTACGAAACTTATATGTTTGATAGCAGCGATTTTCTATAATTAGTTTTTCTCCATCTAAACTTCCTTCCACATAACCGAGACCTTCTGGTATATCGTAGGGATATAGATCGAAATAACGTTCCCAAGTCATTTCAATAAAGTTTGCCAATTGACGGAAGAGAATAGGTTGACTTTCTCTTAGGGAGGATCGAGTAGTTGCCAGCATAATATTATTTTGAATCTATTTTATTAAATATATGGATATGGGGAAAATATATTAGACCTCTCCGGAAAAGAGGGAGTAGGGAGTAGGGAGTAGGGAGTAGGGAAAAAGAATCAATGATTTCTGTACGATAATTGATTTTATTTTTAATTAAATGTCAAATAATTGTCCGAAACTATTATCCGATCCGAGTTTTTAGTCGATTAAGTCTCACTTCTGACTTCTGACTTCAGTGAAACGGTATGACTTCTGACTTCGTTAAGGCGATCTCCAGAAAGACTTATTCCTCGGACAAACAAAGATATTGCTTCATCAGCAACTTGAAGGTTATGGATAAGGATAGTCTTTCTGAAAAATCACCAGATATAATGGCTAGAATTGAAAATTCCCAATTAATCAGAAGTTTCACCTTCTGAAGAAGTTTCACCCTCTGAAGAAGTTTCAGAGAGTGAAACTTTCTCTGATACCTCAAGAGGACGAATATTGACAATTGTGCCTCCCATACGGCCAATTCTCACCATTTCGTCGTTCATGCGATCGTAAGGGACTTGAATAAACACACTGCTACTGGTACGAAAAGGATAGTCATTGTTATCGTTTTCGCCATTTTGTCTTAATCCAGTTACCTCATAAACAAAGGTACGATTTTTTGAAGGTGAGCTGGATCTCCCACTCATTAAAGATTTTCCTAACATATTTTCAAGCTCTACTAAATATTTCAATTGCTATGCCATAGTGATACTAGCTACTTTACCGCCCATTTTGTTAATTTTCTGGAGGGTGTCTGATAATTGATCGTAAGGAACGAACCATGCTTTACTAATCCGGCGTACTTTAGGATATCTTGGCAGATTCATACATGATACCTCTATCCGATAAACACGATCGCCCCAGTTTGAATTTGTAAAAGCTTTATTAGGAGCAATACCTCGGTTTGAAGCTTTATAAGCGTAGCCTTCACCACTACCTGATGGGATTACTACTGCTGACGCACTATTACGACCTAAGTCTTTTGCTAACCGAGATTGTTTACCATAAATCTGAGAGCGATCGCTATTCGCATAGCCTCGATATAGTTGAAACATTCGGGGAAAACCGACAGTTTTCTGTCCTTGTTGAGTAGAAAAACCTCGATAGTAAGGAACAATGTTGTCGCCAAAATTTTCCTCGTATTCAGCAGAGTCGATGTAGGAATCAATATCTGCTTCAAAACCTTTGTTTTGATAGAGATCGAGGTGGTAAATTACTTCCGATTCGTCATAGGGAGCGCGACCTAGCAAATGTTTAATATTTAACTCAATCACCCTTGTTTGGAAACTGTTGTAAAGGAACTTCGACTTATAGAGTTCTGATTTAGCTACAGCTCGAACAAAGTCCCGCACAGTAATTGAGCCATTGGATAATAATGATTCTTCTCCCTTGAGGCGCTCAAAAGCCATAATGTATTCATTGCCAAAAACTTGTCGATAAACCGATTTAATAATCGATTGAACATCTTCCTGGCTCCAGTTAGGACGTAATTCTGAGGGTTTAAAATCGCTAAAGGCAGAAACTCCTAAACGAGGTGCTGCTGCTGTAATTGCCACTTATTTATCTCCTGTAAATTTATAGAATAGATTAGGTTGAAATCAGAGGAAGTTTATACCAAATTCAAAAAAGATATTTACAGTGGAATGAGTACAAAACTATGAATGAATTAGCTTAGACAATAAGAAAGCTATGAATTCATACTTCCGGACTACTTGCCACTGACCAATTTATTAGAAACCGGGTTTATGGAAGGTAGATGTCAGTATGGAGGAGGTTCTAATATAAAGCCGGTTTTCCTACTTTTTTTAACTAGCGTGATTCTGAGTTTGTTTAACCGGATTTGATATAACAGTCCTTAACAACATTTTTTGACATCAGTATTAAGCATTAGTGATACTGAGTACCTGACAGTTACGCTGATTAATTTTTTGTAGGGTTGCCGAAAGCCGATCGTAAGGAACGACATACTCATTAATACTGCGTCGAATCTGCGGGCCTCTTCCCCGTGCTGCTTGAGTTACCCGTAGTCGATAGAGTTTTGCGCCTTCAGTTACCGTAGCACCTGTGAGTTCTCGTCCCGTGTTTGGGCTATAAACAGGAGTAGCTAAGTTACGGGCTAAATCGTAAGTTAAGCGAGGACTACCGCTATTACCTTGGGCGCGAACGCTATTGGCATAACCTCGATATAGCTGAAACATTCGAGAAAATCCTACTGTCTTCTGTCCCTTTTGGGTAGAAAAACCTCGATAGTAAGGGACTATATTCTCGCCAAAACTTTGAATGTACTCATCAGAGTCAATGTAGGAATCAATATCCGCCTCAAAGCCCTGGTTTTGATAGATATCAACATGGTCAATAATTTCGGCTTCATCGTAGGGAGCGCGACCTAGCAAATGTTTGATATTTAACTCAATTGTCCGAGGATGATAGTTGTTATAAAAAAATTTCGACTTGTATAATTCTGATTTAGCTACTCCTCTGACAAATTCGCGGACTGATATCGAGCCATTACATAATAGAGATTCTGCACTGGTAAGACGTTCAGATGCCATCAAATGTTCGTTGCCCATGACGTGTCGGTAAACAGCTATAACTGCCTCCTTTGCTTCTTCTGGAGTCCAGTTGGTACGGAGTTCGACCAAACTGGCATCACTAAAGGCAGAGGTTCCCAGACGAGATGCCGCTGCTGTAATTGCCATTATATTATGCTCCTAAATTTTATTAAAATCTTTTTTTCTACAAAATATTGCTCGTAATGACAAGAAACCATACTAACCTTACTGAATAATTAATAATTAATAATTAATAATTAATAATTAAATACCTTGGTTAAAATCCTCCCCTTTCAAGGGGAAAAAAAGTGCTAGCATATTTCCTTATATTCAATTCCGTTACGGTTTTAACCAGAGGTAATTATCAATTATATCATGTTCGGATAATCACTTATAATAAAGTTTTTGTTTGTAGTAGGGCTTCAGCCCTATCTACAGTTCGGGCTGAAGCCCTACTACGAACTTGAATTATAAATAACTATTTAACTGAACATAATATTATTCATTATTCATTATTCATTATTCATTATTCATTAATGAATCGCCACTATAGTCACCTGCCATTACAAGCAAATCAATAAATTTTAGCTTAAAGCGTTGATAGCATAATCCAGATAGGAGTTCGCTTCAACAGCTTGGTCGCCGGTTAGACCATGGCTGGCCTTAATATACTTGAGAGCCTCAACATACCAACTGGGAGAGAGTTCAAAAGTTCGGTTGATTTCATCAATACCACTAAGCAAATATTCATCCATTGGTCCGGTGCCTCCTGCAACTAAGCAGTAGGTTACCATGCGTAAATAGTAACCAATGTCACGAGCGCATTTGTCTTTACCACGTTGATCTGCAGCATAGTTAGCTCCTTGCATTTGGGTAGTGTAAGGGAACTTTGCGTAAACTGCATTGGCTGCACCTTGAACTAATTGGTCAGATTTGGTAGTTAAAGCTTTAGCTGCTTGTAAAGCAGTAGTAGCTTGACGGAAACGCCCAAACGCTGTTTGAATTTCCGTGCTGCTGAGGAAACGTCCTTGAGAATCCGCAGAGGAAAGTGCTTCAGTTATGGGGGTTTTCATAATTTTGTATCTCCTTATTTTTTGTTAAATTTTTTTAGAAAAGGTGTTGCAATTGTATTGAATTGCTTGTTACATCAAGATAGAGGTTAATTAAGAAACTGCTGCTGCTGCACGATCAAAGTAGCCAGCAATTTCAGATTGCAGGGAGCTACAATTTCCTGGAGTGATTCCAGTTGGGTCCATTACAATGGAAATAGCAGCATCCTTCATCTTTAGGACACCAACAGCCACAGAAGCTCCAGGCGTTCCAAGAGCTAGATAAGTTTCCCGAAGTCCATTAAGGCAGCGATCTTCTAAAACACTTGCATCTCCACTAAAGATGGAATAAGTAACATAACGCAGGATGATTTCCATGTCACGCAAACAAGCAGACATCCGACGGCTGGTGTAAGCGTTTCCGCCAGGAGAAATTAACTGAGGCTGCTCTTCAAATAAAGCACGAGCAGCGTTAGCAACAATTGTCTGACTATTACTGGTGATACGGTTAACAGCATCCATCCGCTTATTGCCGTCTGCCACCATTGCACTTAGAGCATCAATCGTAGATGTGGACAAATATTCTCCACGAGCATCTGCTTGAGATATCACTCGGGTAAACGCATCAAACATGGAAGTTTCTCCTCAATAATTTGAACCAGTGGTTTTTGTATCTGGTGATTATTTAAGCAAAGTGTTTGTGCAATTTTCGTGCAATTTTCAGAATTAAAAGTGAAGTTTTATTGCTTTTTATGAACAAAATGTTAGAGTTGTCCTTAAATAGATGGAAAAAATTGCTACAACCTAGACATAACAATCACTTGTAGGCTCAAAAAAAACAAAATTTGGCTATGGATGGCAGTAGACCACTTTAAACAGGGGATTTTTGCAGGAGACTATAGTGCAGAAAGTTTTGCTCCCAGGATGGAAAGTTGTTAGTAAATGGAAATGCTATTTTTATGTTACAGATGGATAGAAAGTTTACCCAAATTTTATTCCTGAGAGACTGTTTGTAAAAAAAGCTATAGCACTTTTGAGGATGCTGAGGTACAGTCATAAGACTACTTTTATATTCCCTGTTAAGTGTTCCCAGTTAAGTGTTCCCTAGGACAATAAAACTTTGTACCTCACGCGCCTGGTGAAACTGCTGTAAAGATAGCAATGAAGAAGTATCTGGACTTACGCACCCAAACAAGAAACTGGGTTTATTCCACTAATTATTGTTGTTGAAATTACGAAATTTTGTCGATCAATCCGGTTTATGCGTAATATCATGTCCGGATAAGAGCGTGATCAAAAAAAGTATATGGTTTGTAGTAGGGCTTCAGCCCGATACATACTTAGGGCTTTAGCCCTACTACAAACTTTAATTATAACTGTTCAACCGGACATGATATAAGTCCTTAACTAAGGTAGGAAAATAAAAAAATCAATTATGAGTGTCAAATAGATTTCCCCAAAATCTTATGCCAGCGATCGCGAGTGCAAGCTACAGGACTTGTCATGGAAAAAGTTGAGGATATTTCGGTAGTGCCTCAAGGAAGTGTGGTCCGTGTGGTCCGTGTGGTCCGTGTGGGGAGACGCTCGAAAGTAGGAGGAATAATTGTACCTGTATCTTTATTGGGAAATGTCTGTCTTTCGTCCTAACTTTTTGGTCTTAAAGGCTGAAAAATTTGCACTTTTTTCGCTCCCATGTGGGCGCTCAACCTTGATATCTCAGTGCTTTTAGATTATATTTGCCAGCCCTACTTGACGAATCCCACACTTTGCTGACGCACAACCGATATTTCTTATGTAGAATTAGTTGGGGTTGACTCTGGTTATAGTAGACATAAATTTGAGCAGGTGATAGTATGGCAGACCTGATTTCAGCAGGAGTAGAAATAGTCAAGCGTGATACCAATTCTCCAAAATAATGCAAGACTTTCCGATGGAACTTCAGTTATTAAGTAATAAGTAAACTTGAATAATATTTTGGTAGTGGTGTACAAGTAGCGATATCCTAAAAAAAGTCAAGCAGTCAAAGGAATACTATTTCTTTAAAACTAAGAATTTAAGGTACTTTTAAAAAAATTTATCTTATAAATATGATAACTACTATACTCTATAATTTTAATAAACATCTCAATTCTGATATCTGATTCCTGATTGCTATACTAAATATAGTGTGGCACTATAGTTTTAACTAAGAGACATCTCCAACAATAAAAAATAGAATCAATTATCCTACAAAAATTATTAATTATTTCCCCCTATTCCCGTACGGGCGATTCGCGAATCGCCCCTACTCCCTCTTTTTTGGAGAGGTTTAAGGATATATAAGATTTTGACGGAAATTATAAACAGATAATTATACTATAAAGTGGAAATATAATTTCGTGAAAACTTAATAAAAATATAATCTTTATTTGACCAGGAACCTATAGAATCTCATTACGACTATCAGTATAGTTAAATAGAGGATTCCTAATTTATGCCCAATCAAGTCCGCTTTGCCACCTTCAACGCATCTCTCAACCGTGCCGAAGCAGGCCAATTAATTCAAGACCTTTCCACAACAGAAAACGAACAAGCGCAGACAGTAGCAGAAATTATTCAAAGAGTCAATCCTGATGTTTTATTAGTTAATGAATTTGACTTTGATGCAGAAGGAATAGCTGCGGATCTATTCCGAGATAACTATTTAGAAATAAGTCAAAATGGAGTAGACCCTGTAGAATATCCCTTCGTATATCTGGCTCCTTCTAATACAGGTATTGCTTCTGGTTTTGACCTAGATAATAATGGGGAAATAGTTACAACTCCAGGTGCAGATGGTTATGGAAATGATGCCCTTGGTTTTGGCAATTTTCCCGGTCAATTTGGAATGGTTTTATATTCAAAATATCCTATTGTGGAAGAAGGAATCAGAACTTTCCAAAACTTTCTTTGGCGAGATATGCCAGGTGCATTATTACCAGATAATCTCGACACACCCGAACCTAATGATTGGTATTCTCAAGCAGAATTAGGGGTATTTCCTCTTTCTTCTAAAAGTCATTGGGATGTTCCTATTAATGTTAATGGGGAAATAATTCATGCTTTAGTTAGTCATCCTACTCCTCCAGTTTTTGATGGGGATGAAGATAGAAATGGTAGAAGAAATCACGATGAAATTAGGTTTTGGGGAGATTATATTACTCCGGGAGCGGGTAATTATATTTATGATGATGCTGGAAATTTTGGAGGTTTAAATCCTGGTAATTCTTTTGTAATTATGGGAGACCAAAATGCCGATCCGGTTGATGGAGATAGTTTTAATAATGCCATTAATCAATTATTAGAAAATCCTCTGGTAAATACTTCAATAACTCCTGGTAGTGAAGGGGGGGTTACTGCTACAAACCGTCAAGGTGGAGAAAGTGCAAATCAGTTAGGCAACCCTGCTTTTGATACAGCAGATTTTAATGATGCACCTGGTAGTTCTGGAAATTTACGAGTTGATTATGTTTTGCCTTCAATAGATCGAGAAATAGTTGATACTGCTGTTTTTTGGCCGACTGAAAATGACCCTCTATTTCCATTAGTAGGAGATTTTCCTTTTCCTAGTTCAGACCATCGTTTAGTTTGGGCAGATATTACTGGTGAAAGTCGTAAAACTGTAACTAATATTGAATTTATTGGTGACGCAGAATTTGCAACGGGATTTAATTTTGCAGGTACAGAAGTAGGCGGTCTTTCTGGTATTAGTTATGACAAAGATTCAGGAATTTATTACTCTATTTCTGATGACGGGAGTGAAAATAATGCTGCCCGTTTTTATACTGTTGATATTGATTTGAGTGACGGTAGTCTTGAGGATGGAGATGTTGCATTTACAAATTTAACTAATCTGTTAAATGAGGATAGACTACTATTCGCACAAAATAGTATCGATCCAGAAGGAATTGCTTTTAATGGTGAAAATTTATTTATCTCTTCAGAAGGAAATGCTAATAATGGTGTTCCTCCATTTGTTAATGAGTTTTCTCTAGCAGGAGAACAATTAAATGAGTTAGCAATTCCAGATAAATTTTTACCTAATGCAGATGGAACTCAAGGTATTAGAAATAATCTCGCTTTCGAGAGTTTAACAATTACTCCTAACGAACGTTTTCTCTACACAGCAACTGCAAATTCTTTAGTACAAGATGGTGAAATTTCTACTCTGGAAAATGAGGGTACTTCTCGGATTATTAAATATGATTTACAAACCGGGGTAGCTGTCAAAGAATTTCTCTATTTTGTTGACCCTATTCCTAACACTCCAGTACCAGTAGATGATTTTGCTGATAATGGTTTAGTTGAATTACTTGCCTTAGATAACAGGGATACTTTACTGGCTTTAGAAAGGTCTTTTGCTTCAGGAGTTGGTAATAATATTCGTCTCTATGAAATTCAATTACAAAATACAACAAATATCCAAGGTTTTAACAGTTTAATTAATCCTAACGATCCGAATTTAGAGTTATTTGATGTTGATGCGGTAGCAGAAAAACGACTATTACTAGATTTTGCAGAATTAGGCATTACTTTAGATAATGATGAGGGTATGACATTCGGACCTGTTTTGCCAGATGGTTCTCAATCTTTAGTGGTAGTTAGCGATAATAATTTTAACGATACTCAAAGAACTCAATTTTTAGGTTTCTCCCTAGATATTGATACTATTCCTGTTGTTAACCCTACAAATGAAACCCCAAATTTAATCAGAACTGAAACAGGTGCTGATGCAGACGACCCGGCAATTTATGTAGATCCAAATAACCCAGACCAAAGTTTAGTTATTACCACATTAAAAGATGCTGGTTTAGCAGTTTACGATCTAAACGGTCAACTTTTACAAACAATTTCTCCAGCAATTCCTGGGGATGTTCGCTACAACAATGTAGATATTGTCTATGACTTCCAACTCGGCAATGAAACAGTAGATTTAGCAGTTATAACTGACCGAGCAAATGATACTTTAGCAATTTGGAGAATTGACCCTCAAACTCGTCAACTTATTAATGTTACTTCTCCTAATCTTAGCAACCCTGCAACCTCAATTTTTGGTATAGATGATGGGGAACAAACTGCTTATGGATTAGCAACTTATACTGACCCTAATACTGGAGAAACTTACGCTTTTGTTAGTCAGCGAGATGGGAATCAAATTGCTCAGATAGAGTTAGTACCTAATACCGATGGAACAGTAGGTGCATTTTTAGGACGTCTTGTAACTGTACCTATTCCAGAAGGTGAAGAACTGGAAGATGCGCAAGTAGAAGGAATGGTTGTAGATCGAGAATTAGGTGTTGTCTATGCTGGTCAAGAAAACTTTGGAATTTTAAAATTTGATGCTGCAGTTGATGGTAGTAGCGAACTAATTTTAGTTGATGAAGTTGGTGAAAATATTCAAGCTGACGTAGAAGGTTTAACTATTTATTATGCTGATAATGGTAATGGTTATTTACTAGCTTCTAGTCAGGGAGATAATACTTTTGCTGTTTATGAACGAGAAGGGGATAATCAATTTATTGGTAACTTCTTTATAGGAGATTTTGCCAATATTGATGGAGCAGAAGAATCTGATGGTGCTGATGTAATTAATGTGCCTTTAGGTGATAATTTTCCTAATGGTTTATTGGTAGTTCAAGACGGTTCAAATGAACCAGAAGTAATTCAGCAAGATCCAGAAGATGGAGAAATTCAAAACTTCAATACAAACTTTAAATTTATCCCTTGGGAAAATGTTGCTAATGCTTTTGAAGACCCTCTAGAAATTGACCGTTTCAGTTATAATCCTCGGCAAATATCAGACAGTTTAATTAATGGCATTGCCAGTGGCGATACTACCCAAACTTCAACAGTGTTATGGGCAAATAGTAATTCCCCCGGACAAATAACATTTGAAGTTGCTACAAATCCCGACTTTAATAACATTATTCGCACAGTTAAGACCAACCAGGCAAATGTTCCAGTCAAAGTCGAAATCACAAACTTAAATCCTGGCACTGAATATTATTATCGAGTCACCGACCCAGCAGGTTCAACAGAAACAGGAGAATTTGAAACTGCTGCCGAATTAGGGATTCAAAATGGGTTAAAATTTGGAGTATCCGGAGACTGGCGAGGAGAACTTGCTCCCTATCCTGCTATTGCCAATGCTGATGAAGCAGACTTAGACTTCTTCGTTTTAAATGGGAATACAGTCTATGCTGATATTCCCTCTCCAGCAGTACCACAACCACAAGCAGAAACTATAGAAGAATTTCGGGCAAAACATGACGAAGTATATGGCGATCGCTTCGGTGAAAATACCTGGGCTGACCTGCGCGCTACCACATCAATTTATGCCACAATAAACGACCGTGAAGTTACTAACAACTTCTCCGGTGGTGCCGCGGCAAGTTCCGATACTCGTTTCCCAGAAACAGAAGGGTTAATTAACGATACTGAACTCTATGAAAATGGTTTACAAGCATTCCAAGAATTCAATCCTTTGCGAGAGGAATTCTATGGAAATACAGGAGAAGAACGCACCGCAAATGAACGAAAATTATATCGCTTTAATACCTATGGCAATGATGCTGCCAACATAGTATTAGATGCTCGTTCCTTCCGAGACCAAGAATTACCACCTGCTGGAGCAACAGCAGAAGAAATAGTATCATTTCTAGCAGCTTCTTTTGACCCTAACCGCACAATGTTAGGAGAAGTGCAATTACAAGACCTGAAAAACGACTTACTTCAAGCAGAAAATGATGGCATTACCTGGAAATTTGTCATGGTGCCCGAACCAATTCAAAATTTAGGAATTGCTGCTGCATTCGACCGTTTTGAAGGTTATGCTGCCGAACGGACAGAAATTCTCAAATTTATCGATGATAATAATATTGATAACGTGGTGTTTGTGGCAGCAGATATCCACGGTACTATCGTTAACAATTTAACTTATCAAGAAGAGTTAGGTGGAGAACAAATTCCTACCAATGCTTTTGAAATAACTACTGGTTCAGTTGCTTTTGACCCCCCATTTGGTCCGAGTGTAATTGAATTAGCTACAGCACTCAATACTTTAAGTCCAGAACAACAAGCTTTCTACGAGAGTTTACCAGTTGCCAGCGATGGCGACAGTGAAATTGATGACAAAGATGATTTTCTCAAAGAACTCATCAATGCACAAATATCCCTTCTTGATTACGATCCTATTGGTCTGAACGATAATTTAGCAATAGCAAACGATCAAATTGATGCCACCCTGATTCAAGGTGACTATTTAGCAACTCATACCTTTGGTTGGACAGAATTTGAAATCGATCCTAATACCCAACAGTTGCGCGTTGTTACTTATGGTGTAGAACCCTACACAGAGGAGGAATTATTAACCAACCCACAAGAAATTATTAACCGGGAACTACAGGTAGTAAGTGCATTTGTAGTTAATCCCATCATCAGTTTACCAACAGTAAGCATTAACATTGAACCAGAAATTGTTAGTGAGAACCAAGACCAATACACCTTAACTTTCAATCTAAATAAAATTGCTCCACCAGAAGGTTTACGGGTAGTTTGGTCAGAAACTGATTCTGACAATGCTTTTGGCGATATCGAATTTCCTCCTCAATTAAGCAATGCTTCCAACCTAGAATCTCTCGATCCAGTAGCAGATGAACTCGCTCGTTCTGCTATTACTATTGATCCAGGGGCAACTACAGCTACTGTTACTTGGACAACTATTCCTGATGAAGATCCTGAAGGTGATGAAGTTACAGCCTTTGATTTAGTGGAAACAGAGGACTATACTGTTGATACGCAAAACCAAATGGATGTCATCGTTATTGACGATATAGCTCTACCTATTGATGAAGATAGGTTGATTGAAGGTGGTTCCCAAGGAGATAATATTATAGGTGGTACTGGTAACGATACTATTTTTGGGTTCGAGGGTGCGGATACCTTAGAAGGTAATAGTGGCAATGACAATATCATTGGCGATGACGGTAATGACCTACTCTTTGGAAACAATGGTAATGATACTTTAAATGGTGGTCCCGGAAATGACTTCCTATTTGGTCAAAATAACAACGACGAAATGAATGGTGGTGGGGGTAGCGATCGTCTTAATGGTGGTGGGGGTAGCGATCGCCTTAATGGTGGTCCGGGAAGTGACACCCTCACTGGTGGAGTAGGTATCGATAATTTCATCTTTGCTGCAAATCAAGAATTGAATTTGAATAATGTTGGCATTGATGAAATTACTGATTTTGTTGTTGGTCAAGATAAAATTGTTTTGGATCGAACTACATTTACAGCTATTAACAATGTAATAGAATTTGCCACTGTCACTAATAATATTGATGCTGCAATTTCTGATGCTGTAATTGTCTACAACACAAACAATGGTCAGTTATTCTACAATCCTAATGGTAATGGTAATGGTTTTGGTGATGGTCGTCAGTTTGCAACTTTGAGTAATCAAGCATTACTTGAAGTTGAAGACTTTATTATCACAGAGTAATTAGAATTCAGTAGGGGCGAATGACCATTGGCCCTCTACAATATCGACTCTTATCTTTAATACTGACAGGACTTACGCAAACTATTAAACAATACGCTACCTGTAGAGGGCAAATGCCATTTGCCCCTACCAGATATGGAGTTTCTGCGTAATATAGAATCCGAATAATTACTATAGCTAAGTCCGCAGCGACTGGAACGGAGTGGAAGGAAGCAATCTCAGGGGTAGCACGAGATTGCTTCCTATCGTCGCAATGACTACTGTTCAACCGGATTCTATATAAGTCCTGACTGAATAATATCAAATCCGCTTAGCCAATCCTATCTGTTTCAAGAAGAGGTAATTATTAATTATTAATTGTTAATTATTAATTATTGAACAGATGTATTGTTCACAACCTCTGGGCGGATTGCGGTATCTTGAAGTAGCTAATATGTCAATAGCAATTAATACTCATTCTATCGATATTGGCTATATTTGAAGTAGCTAATATGTCAATAGCAATTATACTCATTTTATGGCTATCTTTGAGCCCTTGGAAGTATCTCTCATATCAAATCTGGATATCACTATACCCAAGTCCGCAGCGACTGTAACGGAGTGGAAGGAAGCAATCTCAGGGGTCCCACGAGATTGCTTCCTATCGTCGCAATGACAACTGTTCAATCGGATTTTATATCAGTAGGACTTTGATATTGTGGGGATTCTTCAAAACGGTAGGATACCAAATCCGGTTAATAAAGTACCCTTTTGTGCAGATGATAATATGGAGCGTAGAAGATATCGGGAGATGCTTAAAGAGGATTTTTTTAAGTTGGTTTAATAACCCGGATTTAGTATGAAGTATTGACAAATAAGCAAAAAGCATGATTTCCAGGAAATCATGCTCTTTTTTCTTTGGAAACTAACTAAATAATGAATCAAACTGCAGATAAAACTTCAGGGCTAAAGTATACTAATACTCCCATATCCGAGAAAGTATCGGAGGATGTGATAGGAGGCTTGGCCAATGATAAACCCCAAGAACTTCTTGTTTCATTTGATAGTGCTGAAATAGATGCACTCGTAGAATCCTTAATACAACAGGGGGAATTTGAGGCAGGTAGCGATGTACATATAGAATACAAAGCCGAATTGCTGACAGAATTAAAAACAGAGGTACTCTCTGGTTTACCAGCAGGATTTGAAATCATAGATAGTTATTCACACCTACCAATTTCTTTCATTCGGTTTGATTCGGAAGTACCTTTGGCGGAACTGTTAGCGAATCCTGATGTTTTACAAGCATCAGTTCCCCAAATATATGAACTGTCGCTACAAGAAAGTCTACCCTTAATCAATCAACCCCAAGCAGAAGCAGAGGGATTTACTGGAGAAGGTACAGCTATTGCTGTTTTGGATACAGGTGCAAGAACAGATGCTCCAGGATTGGAGGGACGAGTAGTATTTTCTCGAGACTTTGCCCCTGATGATAATTCTGAGGATGATAACAATCATGGAACCAATGTTAGTGCTATTGCTGCTGGAGTTGCACCAGGTGCTGATATTTTGGCATTGGACGTTTTTGAAAGAGAGATAAACGAAGAAGGAGAAGAGACATGGGGAGCTTCTGATGCAGACATTATCGATGCTATTGACTGGACAATTGAGAACAGAGAGGAGTTCAATATCAATGTCATCAATATGAGTCTTAATACCCGCAATCTCCCCTTCGACAATCCACTTGCTGACAATAGCAATCCTCTGGGTGAAGCAATTTCTAATGCACAAGAGGCAGGAATTCTAACTATTGCTGCTTCTGGCAATGACTCCTTTACAGGCGCAATTTCAAGACCCGCAGCTTTTGAAAGTGCAGTATCTGTAGGTGCGGTGTATGACTATACAGGTTCCTATAGAGATCGTATAAATGAAGATGATGCAGAACCAGATCGAGTAGCAATTTTTTCCAACAGTGCCGAATTTCTAGACATATTAGCACCAGGAGCGTTGATCACTGCTGGAGGATTCGAGAATTTCCCTGGTACTTCCATGGCAGCGCCTCATGTTGCAGGTGCAGTTGCTGTCTTGAGTGAAGCCTTCCCAGATGAAACTCCCGACGAAATTCTGCAACGATTGCTCGATAGTGGCCAACCAGTTGAAGACCACCGCAATGAAATTACCAAACCCAGACTTGACCTAGCTGCTGCATTAGACCAGGAATCTCCTCCGGTCGAAAATGATAATTTCTCAAATAGTAATCCTTTAACTGGTTCCTCTGATAATGTTGAAGCCTCCAACTTTGAAGCAACCAGCGAGGATGGAGAACCTCTTCATGCCGGTGGGGTTGATCCGAATGAAGGTAGTTCCGTTTGGTGGAATTGGACAGCACCCACATCTGGCCTAGTTACTATAACAACTAATGGTAGTGATTTCGACACTATATTGGGAATTTATACAGGTGATTCTGTCTCAGACCTAACTGAAGTTGCCAGTAACGATGATAGTGGTGAGGGATTGCAAAGTCTAGTAACTTTTGACGCTGTTGAGGGTACAAACTATAAAATTGCCGTAGATGGATATTTGGGCGAACAGGGCAATATTGTTTTAGATTTAGTCCAGCAAAGAACACCCACATCCAACGATAATTTCGCTGATAGTGCTACTCTCACAGGGACTTCTGATAGCGCAACTGCTAGTAACGTCAACGCTTTCGAAGCAGTTACTGTTTCTGCTGACCAAGACCAGTTGGTTGAAGGTACTTCCCAAGCAGAACCCCTCAATGGAAGCACTGGTAACGATACTATTGTTGGATTTGCTGGCAATGATACCCTAGCAGGTAGTGGTGGCGATGACTCAATTATTGGCCGTCGTGGTAATGACTCCCTCTATGGTCAGGATGGCGATGATGTTTTAGAAGGTCGTCTTGGTATTGACCGTCTCTTTGGTGGAGATGGGGACGACGAGATGAATGGTGGTCAAGGTCGCGATCGCTTCAATGGTGGTCCGGGAGATGACGTCTTAACTGGTGGAGCAAGTATTGACCGTTTCATCTTTGCTACGAATCAGGAATTTGATTCTGATGATATTGGTGTGGATGAAATTACTGATTTTGTTGTTGGTCAAGATAAAATCCTTTTGGCTCGAAATACATTTACAGCTATCAACGACATAGAAGTAGATTTTGCCAATGTTACAAGCAATAATGCTGCGGCAACTTCTGATGCTGTAATTGTTTACAACACAAACAACGGTCAGTTATTCTACAACCCCAATGGTAGTGCTGATGGTTTTGGTGATGGTGGTCAGTTTGCAACTTTGAGTAATCAAGCATTACTTGAAGTTGAAGACTTTGTTATCAGATAGTAGGAGGATTTAAAGTAGGGTAGATAAATAAATATTTGTCTACCCTATTTTTTTTACAAAAATTAACTTTTATATCATGTCCGGATAAGAGCGTGATAAAAAAAAGTATATGGTTTGTAGTAGGGCTTCAGCCCGATACATACTTAGGGCTAAAGCCCTACTACAAACTTTAATTATAACTGTTCAACCGGACATGATATTATATGATGTCTGGTTTAATACTTTTGACATCCTCCCGACGCTGCTCTACGAGACAGCGGGGGATTCCCTAACATTGCTGGTAGGGGCTTTCTGCTTCTAACGCACCTGCCTCCAAGGCCTTTCCCTCTTTTCGGTCTTACGGTCGCTCCACAGACTGACACTGCTAGCCCAGCAGCCATTACCTACAATAGCACACTATTGGAAAAACCGCAACATTGATTGGTTTTCCCATCTCTCAGCTCCCCTGCGGGAGAGCGCGGGTCAAGGGCCAACTTTGAGATAAATAACTGTTGTGAGTCATCAGTCATCAGTCCTCAGTCCTCAGGAGGGAAGTTGAATACTAAAGCAGAGAAACCGAATTTATATGAAATGCCTATCTATATACTGAAATCTGTCTCCCATAAACCCGGTTTCTTATAACACCGAAGCAAGCGGATGTGATATCAGGAGTCAGGAGGGAAGAAGAAGGAAGAAGAGAAGAAAGTTTTTTATAACTAACAGGACTTACGCATAACCGCCATATATAGTAAGGGGTTAACGGCTATTTAACCGGACATGATATTACCTGCCAATAACTCTCTAAATTTCACTTCATATAAATTTACACAGTTTTAAAGTTTTATGTAGTTTGTGCTACATTTTTTTATACTTCTGCCACTATAAAAACATAAACCATCTTTAGAAAACAAATTTTATCAAAGGGAGTCGAACAATATGGATGCTCAAACATTCCTAAGTCGCTACTCTATAGGAAAACGTTACTTCCGAGGAATTTGCCTCAACAATGCAAATCTGCTTGGGGCAAAATTGACAATGGCTAATTTGAAGCAAGCTGATTTGAGTGGGGCTGACTTAAGTGAAGCTCAACTAAATGGAGTAGATTTTAGCCAAGCAAATCTATCGGGTGCTGACCTGAGTAATGCAGACTTGCGTAGTGCTAACTTAAGTGATGTAAACCTGATTGGTGCTGACCTGACAGGAGCAAAATTAGGACGGGCCAATTTGCGGCGTGCCGATCTGCGTAGTGCTAACCTCACCAATGCAGACTTAATTGGGGCTACCCTCGATGAGGTAGAAATGAGTGGCGCAGATTTAACAGGAGCCAATATTAATCAAGCCGAATTAAGTGAAGCTTCCTCTCACTTAGGTGTATCTCATAAGTGGGTGACATGGGCAGGAAGTCATTAGGTTTATAGAAATTCTGAGGTTGCTAATAATATCCCACGTCATTTGACGTGGGTATATGGGAGTAATTCTCTCAATAAATTAACTTGGAAAAATAACAGAAAATTTATCAACATAGCTTTGAACAGGATTATATCTCTGTGTCACTTCCTTAAGCTTCAAAGTTTTAGGTTGGGAAAAAGGATAAATTCCTAATAAAATAGGTAGTAATAGCGTAATTATTGTGGCATAAAAAAATTTTTCGAGCATCATAACTAACACCGGAATTTTTTCGGCCACTATTATATTACATAATAGTATTAAACACCCACTATTTTAAAATCCCGAACCTCTCTTACCATTGGGCATAATTGTCCACCAGTTAGTTTTAGCCATACCTAGTTGACGATCGCTTACCATTGCATTTGTCAAGTTAGTACCACATAAATTAGCACCCCGTAAATTTGCTCCATTCAAATAAGCATTTGTCATATCTGCATCTTGCAAGTTACAACCAGCCAAACTAGCTGTACTTAAATAAGCTTTATTAAGATTTGCATTTTTAAGCACAGTATCTGTTAAATTAACATGACCAAGATTAGCATCAGATAAATCTGCACCTTCTAAATTAGCTTCATGTAAATTAGCTCCATAAAAATTAGCTCCAGACAACTTAGCATTACGCAAATTCAAGCGACTTAAATTACAATCAGCAAAATCTCTTCTACCTTTGACATAAGCACTACGCAACGTTGCTGCCGTCCATTTAGTTGGAATTTTTCTACTACCCAATTCTGCTCGATTACTTGCTTTGTTTTTTGGGGGTACTATCGTCAAATATCCTTGAGTAACTTCTTGCTTCATCTTAGCAGAATGGGGTCGAACTCGAGTTGTAGAGTTTTTTTCTAAACGAGTTTTGCGTTCTCGAATTTTTTGAGCAATTTGAGTGCTGGGAGACATCCATGAAACATCATTTTGATTGTCATTAAAAACTGTAGGTTCATCTCGAAATAAAGTCTTGGTAGCATCATCTAGAGTAGGTGGCACCTGTTTTTTCTCAGTTTTTTTTGTATTCAAAGCTGCTAAAAGTTCTTGTGCTGACTGGAAGCGATGTCGTACAGAAACTTCTAACATTTTCTCCAACACTTCCCCAAACTGATCGCTAACATTCACTTGAGGACGCCAGAGAATTTCACCATTAATCTGATCGTAACCAAGAGTATTTGGTGTTTTTCCTGTCAGCAGGAAAATAGTAGTTACTCCCAAAGCATAAATATCACTTGCATATACAGGTCGCAAAGCCATTTGTTCTGGTGGTGCAAAACCTGAAGTACCGATAGATATATTTGTAAAAGCAGTTTCTCCTGTACTATCTGATAGGTGAGTTTGGCTAACATGATCTTTGACAGCGCCAAAGTCAATCAGAACTAAATGACCATCTTGACTTCGCCGGATAATATTCGCAGGTTTAATATCCCGGTGAATTACTCCTTGAGTGTGGATATAATCTATCACTGGCAAAATTTCAATGATAAACTTTTTCGCTTGTTCTTCTGTAAATAGACCCTGTTTTTTGACTTCCTGTTTTAAGGTCGAACCACTTACATATTCCTGAACTAAATGAAAATGTTTCTTCCATTCAAAATAACCTAATAATCTAGGGATTTGGGGATGATGGCCAATTTTTCCCAGAGTTTCTGCCTCTCGCTCAAATAATTTTCGAGCCATCTCTAATACACTTGTTGTTGTTGTAGATGGTCGTAATTCCTTGATTACACAAATTGGATCTCCTGGCAAAGACATATCCTTAGCCAGAAAAGTTGCTCCGAAACCTCCTTTACCAAGAGGTTGAATAATTTCATAGCGATCGCGCAAAATTAACTCTGAACCACAAGCTTGACATTTATTAACACTATTTGGATTTTGAGGTTGAGGACAGGCTGGATTTATACAATAGCTCATCTTAATTCAATAATATTAGTTAATTTGATTTTTTCTTGAAACGACCAATCTATTGACAATAAAGTTACTAAACAAAGGCCAATTCCTAAATATTTGACCACAGACAATAGGTATTACCTAAAATTTCAGACATTGAGAGTAGCTCCCAGTTGCTTTTGAGTCATAGTATATATATTTTTTTCCGCTCAGAGATATATCTGCCAAACATTTGTTCAACAGGCTTGCTTAGATAGTTAACTTGATTAATTTAGTCATATTAACATTATACTTATCTATTATGTGAATCCAACTATATAGTTTTTCTCCAAACACATCTCACATCAAAAAAAATGTTGATTAAAATCCCACTCTTAATATCAAATCTGGTTGAATACTTATTATATGGTTGGGGGAGATGTGGGGATTGAAGGCTTGAAGTAATTATAGAATTATCAAGATATATTATATAACCGGATTCTGTATAAGAGGAATGTTTGATATAAATTTTATCCCTCAAGTTATCATTACAATAACAATCAAATATATTTTTATCATAGTAGGAAACTATAACTATTAAGTATTAATAAATTATCACTCCGTAGAAATATTTAGCTACTCAATAGCATTTGGGAATTTCCAGCTTGAGTGTAGTGAGTTGATGAGAGAGAGTTTTTCAATAATTAATAATTAACAATTAATAATTAATAATTATTGAAGCGACCCAATTATTTTGATAAACACAGAGTATGTAACATTATTCGATAAAATTGTCATAACGTAATTACTAAACAAATTATATAGCACTACGTAAATAGTTTAGGACATTTATAAACGCTCAAACTTAGTCAGGGATAACTTCTGACTTCTGAGTTCTGACTTCTGACTTCATTAAAACCCCAACCACCAGAGAGATAAAATGTTACTTGAGGTCATAAATATGGCCCAAGAGCAAGATATTTGCTCTACTGTGCCTAAAGATTGGAAATTATTAAAGAATGCGTATCTCTCTGAACTGGTTGCGGGAACTGGTAGATATCAAAATTACTCCAGAAGATTTAGCCGAAACTCTGACAATGGCAGGCTTCGAGGTAGAAGAAATAGAAGATCGAAGCACTTGGTCAGCAGGGGTAGTATTAGGAAAAATACTAGAAGCTAACAAACACCCCAATGCTGATAAACTCAAAGTTTGTCAAGTGGACATTGGTAAGCCAGACCCATTAAATATTGTCTGTGGAGCTTCTAACGCCAAGGCAGATATTTATGTCGCAGTAGCTACCATTGGCGCTTATTTGCCCGCCATTGACTTAAAGATCAAAAAGAGTAAACTGCGGGGAGTCCCCTCGGAAGGAATGATTTGCTCCTTGTCAGAACTGGGCCTAACAAAAGAATCTGAAGGTATTCATATATTTGAGCTGGAAAATCCCCAGTTAGGAAGTGATGTAGGGCCTTTACTCGGTCTAGATGATGTAATTTTAGACTTGACAACAACGGCAAATCGTGCTGATGCCCTGAGTATGATCGGCGTAGCCCGAGAAGTAGCATCCCTAACTGGAGCATCCCTCAGAATACCAGATGCTTCTGAGATTCTCATTAAAAATCAAGACACCCAGAATAATCTCAAAATAGATATCTCAGAATCGGAAGCTTGCCCTATCTATATTGGTACTGTCATCAAAGGAGTAGAAATTGGACCTTCACCAGAATGGTTAAAACAACGATTGGAAGCTGCTGGTATAAGAGCTATCAATAATGTGGTAGATATTACTAACTATATTCTGTTAGAGTGGGGTCAGCCTCTTCATGGCTTTGACCAGGATAAAATTACAGCCATCACAGGGAATGAGTCTTTGACAATTGGAGTTCGTTATGCAAAACCCAATGAATCTCTCATTACCTTGGATAGTCAAAACCGGACTCTGGAAGCTGAAACTTTAGTAATTACAGCTAATGACAAACCAGTTGCTTTAGCAGGAGTAATGGGTGGAGAAGAAACAGAAGTTGATGACAATACCACAAATCTATTCTTAGAAGCAGCAATTTTTGCTCCCATTGCTATTCGTCGTTCAGCTCGAACTCAAGGTCTCCGTACAGAAGCATCCACAAGATTTGAACGGGGGGTTAACCAAGCAGAATTAGCATTAGCTTGTCGTCGAGCAATTATGCTAATTACAGAACTCGCTGGGGGAAATGTTACTCAGCAAGAAACTTTTAGCTCCGCAGGAGACCATCTAACTGTCACCCGTGAAGTATCTTTGCGTCTCGACCGAATTAATGAAATTTTAGGACCATTGAAACGGGGTGAAGGTACTCTATATGAATCTTTTCTGCAACCAGAAGAAGTTGAAGGTATTCTCACATCTTTAGGATGTGGGTCTGTCAGAAAGGAAACTAAAGAAGGAGTAGTTTGGAATGTTACAGTACCTCCCTATCGTTATCGAGACCTAGAACGAGAAATAGACCTAATCGAAGAAGTTGCACGTTTGTACGGATATGATAATTTCTGTGAAACCCTACCAAATAAAGGTGCGGCAGGTTATTTGCCACCAGAACAGTTGGCGCTCCGTAGTCTTCGAGCAGCTTTCCGGGGTGCGGGGTTAACAGAATTAATGCACTATTCTTTGGTTAAGCAAGGTGGGGAAAATCAAATAGCGATCGCCAACCCCCTATTTGTAGAATATTCTGCCCTCCGTACAGAATTATTAACCGGACTTATTGATGCTTTTCAATATAACCTGGAACAAGGAAATGGAGTATTGAATGGGTTTGAGATAGGTCGTCTTTTCTGGAAAGAGGGAGAAAAATTTCAAGAAGCTGACGCTATCGCTGGAATTATCAGTAATGGAGCTAAAAGTTGGACGCGAGGTGGTAAGGAACAACTTCTGAGTTGGTTTGAAGCTAAAGGTATTTTAGAACAGGTTTTTGAACGACTCTATTTGGCAGTTGAGTACAAACCAAACTCTGAAAATTCTCTGTTGCATCCAGGTCGGACAGCATCACTATGGTTACAAGGCAAATATCTCGGTGTTTTTGGGCAACTACATCCTAAACTGCGGCAAGAGCGAGAATTGCCGGATGAGGTTTATGTTTTTCAACTTGACTTGGCAGTGTTGGTGTCAGTAATGACTCAAGGAAATATTGTCAGACGCAAGTTTAGTGGTTATTCTACATTCCCTCCTGCTGACCGAGATATTGCTTTCTTTGTACCAGTTGAGGTATCTGTGAATGAGATTAAACAGGTAATTTCTCAAGCTGCTGGTAAGTTATTGGAATCTATAGAATTATTTGATGAATATCGGGGTGAAAATGTACCGGATGGTCAAAGAAGTTTAGCTTTTCGGTTAGTTTATCGGGTGAGCGATCGAACTCTTACTGATGCGGATGTTGACCCGGTACAGCAAAAAGTTAGAGATGCTTTGGTTGATAAACTGAAGGTAAATCTCAGAAGTTAATACTTTTGAGTTATTAGGGAGTAGGGAGTAGGGAGTAGGGAGTAGGGAGGTAGGGGAAAATAACTCGGCATTATTGGTGATTTTGGCTATGATTTTTCAAGTGTAGAAACCGGGTTTGTATTAGACTTCTCCAAAAATCAAAAAGAAAATCAATTCTTATCCATAAATTATCAATTACTCCCCCTTCCAGTTAAGTGTTCCCTGTTCCCTCTTTTCTGGAGAGGTCTATTAGATATCTTATCATACTGACATCTGTCTCCAACAAACCCGGTTTCTGATAACACGCTCCTTAGATTTCATAGCTCGATTAACCAACGCCAATTTTTTTACCGAACCCGAGCGGATTTGATTTGATATAAACCCCTACCGGAAATTCTTATAGCAGTTTTCACTTAGGTAGACCAAGGTAGGGATGTTCCATGGAACGTCCTTACAAAAGTTTTTGTTCTTAGGAGTGTGTACCATCTTTGTGAAAACTACTATAATTTTATTACTAATTCAACAAATTAAATATAATATAATGTTTATGTCAAGGATTTTACATGGTTGATTATTATTCTTGATTAAAATTAATAAAAATTAATTGGATAACTTTTTATACAGCAGTTTCCGAAGTTATGAGGTACAGTTGTTTTTCTATTCTCTGTTCTCTGTTCTCTGTTCTCTGTTCCCTGTTCCCTGTTCCCTGTTCCCTAAAACCTAAAGTTTTGTACCTCATAACAAGGGAAAACGCTGTATGTGAAAAACAAGAGGTGAAAAACATGAACTTTTTCCATAAAAAAAACAAATCACCAAAAATTACTAATCCTAAATTTATATTGATACCAATCTTGTTAATTATACTAGGTTACTTAGGTAACTTCTTCAAAATACATTTGTTTTTTGGGGTTGATTTTCTCTTTGGTAGTATAGCAAGCTTAATAGTAGTTTATCTTTACGGAATTAGATGGGGCACTTTAGCGGCCTTGATTGCTAGTACCCATACATACTTTTTATGGAATCATCCCTATGCAATTATTATTTTTACTCTAGAAGCAACCTTTGTCGGAGTAATTTTAAATCGGCAGCGTTATAAAAATATGGTGTTGCTAGATGGAATATACTGGATTTTTCTGGGGATGCCTTTAGTGGTATTATTTTATCGATTTGTATTGGATGTAAGTACGACACAAACTCTGTTAATCATGTTGAAGCAATCAGTTAATGGCTTCTTTAACGCCTTAATTGCTAACTTAATTATCACTTATTTACCAATACATAAATTCGTTGGTTTTCCCAGAGAAAAAAAACAATCTTCATTTCAACAAACTATCTTTAATTTGTTAATGGCATTTATTTTATTTCCAGCTTTAACACTCACCATATTTAATGGTCAACATATACTTTTTACTATTGAAAACGATATTCAAAAAGAACTAATGGCGGCAAAAGCACCTATAGCAAATAACTTAAAATATTGGTATAAACAACATCTTAACGCTATAGAAGAATTAGCAAAAATAGGAACTCAAGCCCCCGATCGCTCAAAAACAACTTTACAACAAAGTATATCAGTCATCAAAAAAACATTTCCCTCTTTTCTCAAAATTTATGTTACTGATGCGAGTGGTAACATAATTGCTGCTCAACCAGAATTTAATGAAGCTGGAGAATCAATGTTTAACTTAAACATATCCGATCGGTATAATATGAGGGAGATGGCAAAAAAATTAGAACCAGAAATTACAGATGTTCATAGAGATAGAGCTTCTATTAAACCCCATGTTGGTATAGCAATACCAGTAGTCAGAGATAATCAATTTGAGGGAATTGCTTATGGTTCCCTAGACTTAAGTCAAATTAGTAACTTTCTTCAACTAAATACCCAAGAAAATGGAACAGAAGGAATATCAGCAATACTCGTAGATGGTGATGACTATATAATTGCTGAGAGTCATTCAGTAGTAAGTATTCAAGAAAAATTCGACTTACAAGAAACAGGAAATGTCTACTACAATGGAGATCTTTTTAAGTGGCAACCAAAAACACCAGGAATGCCAGAAATGAAACGGTGGCAACAATCATTCTATGGAGTCAAGGTCAAGATTAGTCCAGATATTCCCTGGTGTTTATATATCAAGCAAGCAACAGCACCCTATATTGACTATTTAGATACGAGCTACATTAAAAATCTAGCTACAATGCAAATAATAGCAGTCTTAGGATTAATTACATCAGTCTTAGTTAGCAAAAGATTAGTAGCGCCAATGTTAAAACTGACGCAAGTAACTACAGATTTACCTCAAAAACTTCTGTCTGAATCAGCTTCTACAGATTTGCCACAAAGTAGAATTGCAGAGATTAATACTCTCACTGCCAACTTTCAGTTAATGGTAGCAGCACTACAGGAAAAATTTATAGAAATCAAGCACACAAATGCCACCTTAGAAAAACGAGTTGCAGAAAGAACTGAGGAACTAAACAAAAAAAATGAAGCCTTAAGTGCAGAAATTATCCAGCGTCGTCGGATCGAATCAATTTTAAGCGATCGCGAAGAACGCTATGAACTAGCTGTCTCAGGTACAAACGATGGTATCTGGGATTGGAATTTACAAACAAATGAAGTTTATTATTCACCAACATGGATGAGAATTGTTGGTTACCAAGACAACCTACTTCCCAATATCTTGTCTACTTGGTCAGGTAATATACATCCAGATGATTTAGAAGCATTTATTCAAGATGTAAAAGCACATTTAGAAGGAAAAACAGAACTTTATGGGAATACCCATAGAATTAAACATCGAGATGGGAATTATGTATGGATATTTGCTAAAGGTAAATGTATTCGTGACAAGCAAAATCAACCCTATCGCCTTGTGGGTACAATAACAGATATTACAGGAAAGAAACAAGCAGAAGATGAATTGAAAATTGCCAAAGAAGTAGCGGAAATTGCTAACCGAGCTAAGAGTGAATTCCTGGCAACAATGAGCCATGAAATTCGTACTCCCATGAATGCAGTCATTGGGATGACAGGTTTACTTTTAGATACACAACTCAACCCACAACAGGAAGATTTTGTGGAAATTATCCGCAACAGTGGGGATTCTTTGTTGATCTTAATTAATGATATTCTTGATTTCTCCAAAATTGAGTCTGACAAATTAGACTTAGAGGAACAACCTTTTAATCTCCGAACCTGCATAGAAGAATGTCTAGATTTGTTAGCACCAAGAGCAACAGAGAAAAAGTTAGAGCTAGCTTATCTAATAGATCCACAAACTCCTGAAGTTATAGTCGGAGATATAACTCGCTTACGCCAAATATTAGTTAATCTTCTCAGTAATGGGGTTAAGTTTACAGAGACTGGGGAAGTAGTTGTATCAGTTACTGCTTCACCTCAAAACCCAGACTTAAACTCTTCTGAAAAAAGGCATTGCCCCATTCCCAATCAAACAGAATGTACTCAACCAAATACTCCCTGTCCTATTTTCTACACAATACAATTCGCGGTTAAAGACACTGGTATTGGTATTCCACGCGATGTGAGGAATCGTCTATTTAAGCCTTTTAGTCAAGTTGATGCTTCTACAACTCGTTACTATGGTGGCACGGGATTGGGATTAGCTATCAGCAAGCGGTTAACTGAAATTATGAGAGGAACAATGTGGCTAGAGGGTGAAGTAGGAGTTGGTTCCACTTTCTTCTTTACAATACTATGTTCTGCTGTTCCTAATAGTTCATGTCTTGAACAGGAAAATGGAACTCAGAAATTATTACACAATAAACATTTGTTAATTGTTGATGATAATGCTACGAATAGGCAAGTGCTGACACTTCAATTAGAATCTCTGGGGATGACTTCCCAAGCTGTAAGTAGTGGGCAAGAAGCGATAAATTTACTACAGTCGGGAGATAAATTTGATATTGCGATTATAGATATACAAATGCCTGGGATGGATGGCATAACTCTAGCTAGGGAAATTCGTAAACTTTCCAGTTGTCAGGAGTTACCCATAGTTTTTCTGAGTTCTTTGGCTCAAGAATTATCAAATACTAGGAATAATATAAATGCTACTACTTATCTAAATAAGCCAATTAAACAATCTCAAATTGAGAAAGTGTTAATAGGAATATTTAAAGGAAGTATAGTTGATAGTAAGCAAAAATCAAAAATTGAATCAGATGTCAAATTATCAGAAACATTACCTTTGAAAATTCTCTTAGCTGAAGATAATGTCGTTAACCAAAAAGTGGCAATTAATATTCTGAAAAATTTAGGATATCGAGCTGATATCGCAGCAAATGGTTTAGAGGTATTAGCCGCTTTATATCGTCAGTCTTATGATGTGGTATTGATGGATGTACAAATGCCAGAAATGGATGGTATAACTGCTACACGCCAAATCTGTGCTGAATGGAAAAAAGAGAAACGCCCCCGTATTATTGCAATGACTGCTAATGCTATGGAAGGCGATCGTGAAAGATGTCTAGGTGCTGGTATGGATGACTATATTAGTAAACCAGTTCGTCGAGAAGCATTGAGTACAGCTTTAAGTAAATGTGGTCTCCTAGCAACAGAAACAATAGTTAAGCAGGAAAAAGCACCTGCGCCAGAATTAGAAATAGCGATCGATAAAGCAGTATTGCAAGAGTTGAAGGAAATGGCAGGAGACGCTCCCGAAATGGTTGTAGAAATAATTGATTGCTATCTGGAAGATACACCCATACTTTTAGATGAAATTAGTCAAGCAATTGAACAAGAGCAGGCAGAATTACTACTAAAATCTGCTCACACCATGAAGTCTAGTAGTGCTTCTGTCGGTGCCATAAAGTTATCTGAGCTTTGCAAGGAATTAGAATTTATTGGACGTCGGGAGACTACAGAAGGAGCAGATGGTATCTTATCTCAGGTTAAGGCAGAATATGAAAGGGTCGAGACTGCTTTGCGAGATGAACTTCAGGCTTATATGTAGAAATAATCCTCTAATTTTCAACAACTCTGAGACTAGTGCCGCTACGCGGAAGTCAAAAGTCATGCATTCAAAAGTCAAAAGTATTGATTAGTAAGGTTTTTAGGATTTTGTAACTGGTCAGTTATTTCCGCCATTCTGCACTA
>JAAUYL010038536.1_pt1 | contig 37803 bp, 32 predicted proteins | sample 7278011 | NCBI WGS metagenome assembly JAAUYL01 (sample SAMN14350225, study PRJNA611818) | marine sediment metagenome | isolation source: surface marine sediment (1.8m) | place: French Polynesia: Moorea | collected 2018-08
CCCATCCTAACGGACTGCGAGCAATTCATGTCGCGAAGCGTTAACGAAGTTGTGCGTTAGCTAAACGACCGCTTTTTTCCCCTTAAAAGGGGAGGCGCATACCCACAATTTATCGGTAAAATTGAAAGTATTTTTGTCAAACTAATTCTCAAAAAAAATTAATGAATCAAATTAATATTCGCTTACTTCAGAAACAAGAATTGTCGGAAGCTGACAAAATATTTAGATTAGCTTTTGGCACATTTTTAGGTTTGCCAGACCCGATGACATTCTATGGTGATACTAACTATATGCAGCGTTGGTATACCTATCCAAATGCAGCTTTAGCAGCAGAAATAGACGGTCAATTAGTAGGTTCTAATTTTCTATCTAAATGGGGTAGCTTTGGCTGTTTTGGACCTTTATCAGTACATCCAAATTTTTGGCATCGAGGAGTAGGTAAGAAATTGATGTCAGCCACAATGGAATGCTTCAAAAATTGGCAAACTAAACAGATTTGTTTCTTTACCTTTTCCCGCAGTCCTAAACATTTATATTTTTATCAAAAATTTGGCTTTATGCCCCATTTCTTAACTGCTATTTGTTCTAAATCTGTTTCTGAGAAATGGCAGAAATTACAAAGCATTAGATATTCGCAAATTTCCCCAGAAAAACAAAAAAAATATTTACAAGCGAGCCTTGAATTAACTAATAATATTTATTCTGGATTAGATTTACGTTCAGAAATTTTAGCAGTGGAAAATCAGAGATTAGGAGATACTTTATTTCTCTGGGAAAATGGCAATTTAGAAGGATTTGCTATTTGTCATTACGGTGCAAATACTGAAGCAGGAACTGATACTTGCTATATTAAATTTGGTGCAGTTAATTCAGGAAAAAAAAGGAGCGAACGCTTTGCACAATTATTGAATGAATGTGAAATTTTTAGCAATATTATTGGAATGTCTAAACTGATAGCTGGAGTCAATACAAGTCGTCAACAAGCCTACCTTCAAATATTAAATATGGGATTTAAAATTGATATCTTAGGAGTAGCAATGCACAATCCTAATGAACAAGGTTATAACCGTCCAGATATTTATGTTATTGATGACTTACGGTAGAAAAATTGTCAGCATTCAGCGATGAGCAGTCAGCTCTCAGCTTTTAATTTTTGCTTAACCTGTTATACCAAATTCAAAAAAGACAGTTAAATCTTAATTTGTGATTTATTCCTACAATAAAAAATTATAAATTCCATAAATTGTCAAAATAAATTTTTTTTCATCTTTTTTTATTATTTTTTTCTTTCCCTATTCCCTATTCCCTGTGTTGTGAGTGTAGCAATATTTTATGAAATTGATATTAATAATAATACCTATGACAAAGGCAATTATATTATATTCTATCTCTGGGAATACTCACAAGAAAAAATTTAGGGAATGGGGAGTAGGAAACAAGGGGAAAGAGCGAAAAATCTTCTGACTTCAACAGCTATATAACCTACATTCCGAACGACAAAATTTAGTATGAAACCATAAGTCAAAAGTTAAAAGTAATAAGATAATTCTGTTTGACATTCCACGGATTAAAGTCGTGTGGAATTCTTAAGTGGAATAAATTTGACGGACTTTCCTCACGTCAAATTTTACCCTTAATGGCATAGCCAAAGATGCCTCTAGTCTGTCCGGGGTAAATCCATTCAGGTTGCTTTTTGCTCCAATATTTGCAGCACCATTACAATCAGCGTTTATCAATTTTCCTTGCCTAGTTTTGTACAAACCACGTTTAATTCGTTTGCCACTAAAAGTATATTCACTAGGGCGATCGGCATTGTAAACAGGTATTTTATCTCTGTCTAAAAAACTAGCCTTGGAAGTATAAGATTCCTCTTGTTCTTTATAAGTTAATCCATACCTATCACACATAGCTTTGAGTTTGAATCTAAAAATGTTGTGTGGTATTTGTACAAACTTTTGATTAGTTTTTTTACCTAAATTGATATTTTTTTTCATGCCTGGATTCACACCTACGGCAATAGTAGATATTTTGTTTTCTCTACACCAGTTTATTAAATATCTAGCTGCTTTATTCAGGTAATCTCTAACTTTATTGTTCCGATTAACCGTAATGCTGACTTGCTTTTTGGTTAAATCTTTAATACCCTGTTTATCCTTTATAGACTGTAATCTAGAATTTTCCTTGTTGTACCACTGGTTGATTGATTTAAGTTTTCTACCGTCCAAAATAAACGATGACCCACTGTTTGATACACAAGTTGCTAGATTATCTAAACCAAGGTCTATTGCTAGTACATTGTCAGATTTTACTACTATCTGTTTTTCCTCTTCTGTAATAAATTCTACTTCAAAAAACCTAGCATTAAATCTAGGAATTATCCGAACTTCTTTCAGATTTTTACCTGCTAATCTTTCAGGAAAAGGTATTTTTACTGCACCATATTCAGCTTTGAATTTTCTAGACATTGGGATATTAAAATACCCATTTCTTACCTTAATTCGAGGTATTATTAGAGGAAAATAGCCTTCTTTATTGAGATATCTAGGTAATCGTATTTGTTCAAACTGATATAGACCTTCGCATTTCTTCTGAATTAAGTTGAAAAATGACTTAAAAGACCTATCTACAACTTTTAAAGTTTGCTGTGCGATGTCAGTTTGAAGTAGCTGGTAATTTTCGTTATCTTTGCAGTAATGGTAGTTTGACTCGTATCTTAAATATCCGCCTTCAGTCAAATAGAACTGTCGTACAGAGTAAAGCCCTACATTGTACATATTCTTGGTCAATTTGCACAATTGTCTCAAGGTTTTAAATTCCTGACTAGACAAGTTTCTAATTTTATTCTTTTGGGTTAGATACATAATCAATTTTCGCCGTATAATATATATTATAGCGAAAACTCCTAGAGATGTCAACGTGACTACGGGTTAAAACCTATGAAATTGTTTGCATCCAGCTGTTAAAACAGGTTGGTTTCCCACTTACCGAAAATTTATGATTACCAGCAATTGGTAGATAACTTGGTACACCAGAAGCAGTCCAGACATATTCAGCAACTTTATGACGAGGTGCGCCACCAGGATATTGATTTTGCAGATTGGGAAAAATACTCAATCCCACCTGTTGAAATTGCTCGGGAGTTTTCACTTCATATCCCCTAATAACCACAGCACCATAATTTGTCAGAATAGACTTAAGTTCGTGGCGATGATTTTTGAGATAATCAAGTAAAGAATTAAAATCAGTGCAGTTTGGTTTAGCAGTTACTAGAGGAAAACTTTGATTTAATTGTTTATGTGGTTTATCGTCTTCATTCAGCTTCATTTTTGTTACCTCCAAAATATTGCTATCAAGGAAATTATCGCCAAGTAGGGGTTTGGTTAGCAAACCCCCACTAACTGACCAGAAAATTAGGTCTCAAACCTCCCCTTTCAAGGGGATAAAATAAAGAAAGAAAATTCAGTATTTCAAGTCTCCTACTTCAGATTTGAGGTATTGATAACTGATAACTGATAACTGAAATGACCATCTATTCAATAAAACTACCATCAGGCATAATTGCACCTTGCAAATTAGCACCCTCCAAATTTACATTTTCCAGATTTGCACCTAGTAAATTAGCATTCTTCAGGTTAGCTCCCTTCAAGTTAGCTCCCTCAAGGTCAGCATCCATTAACTTAACACCTGCTAAATTTGCTCCCACTAAATCTACTCTCCTGAGACTAGCATCTTTTAAAGTCGCACCTCTGAGGTCTAAACCTCGGAGACTAGCACGATGCATCTTTGCACCACTTAAATTAGCTCCTCTTAAATTAGCTCCCTTTAAATTAGCTCTAGTGAGATTAGCATCATTGAGATTAGCACCATGGAGATTAGCAGCACGCAAATTTGACCCATGTAAATTTGCACCAGATAAATTAGCTTGCCGTAGGTTAGCACTTTCTAAAACTGCTCGACGTAAACTTACTCCACCAAGAGAAGCTCTTTCCAATGTGGCATTTTGCAAATTAGAATGGGTTAAATTTGCACCTTCTAAACGAGCGCGAGACAAATTTGCTTCCTGTAGTTTAGCCTTGATTAAATTTGCTCCTTGCAATTGCGCTTCCTTGAGGTTCGCATTTTGTAATCTTGCCCCCCTAAGTTCAACACCCCTCAAATTAGCTTTCAATAAATTTGCATCTCGCAAATAAGCATCTTCAAGTTTTAGAGCTGCCAAATTTGCACCGCGGAGGTTACAACCGTAACATTCTGAAGTTGCTCGCAATTTAGAAATTGAGCTGTTACCAGAAAATCTGGCGATCGTCCTTTCCTGCTGAGGTCTTTGTGTTCTCTGGAAATTCGTTTGATATCGTTGCTGTCGGAAAACTGTTAAACTTGTCGCCAAGACAGCAAGAGCAGCAATACTAGCAACTCCTACAATGGCAGATGCTTTTACAGGTTGCATTGCCATCGCCACATTCTTAAAATTAGCAGCATCACCAAAAACAGGAATTGGTTTGAGTGCAGCTAAAGCTGCTGCTGCATTTTCAAAGCGATCTTTGTCGTTAGGAGATACCATTTTTTCTAGCCACATTGTGAATAACGTACTCAGTTGTGGCATGAATTTTTTGACATTAAAGCGATAGTTGCGGTCAATTAATTTTTTGACATCTGTACTAGGAGTACCTGTCAGTAAGCAGATTAGAGTTACACCCAAACTATATAAATCAGAATTAATAGTGACTGTGCCATTCAATTCTTGTTCTGGTGGCATAAACCCAGGTGTACCACTAAAACCCTCACTCAAACTATCTTCTGTTCCCATACGCGCAGAACCAAAATTAATTAAATATGCGGTAGGAAATTTATCACCGTTGGAGTAAGCGCCAACTAATATATTTTCTGGTTTAATATTGCCATGAATAATTGGTGGCGTAGACTTTTGTAAATAAACTAAAATCTCTAAAATTGAAATAGCAATTTGCTTAATTTGTTCTGGAGTAAAACTTCTTCTTTCTGCTAAAGATTTTCCCTCTTGATATTCTGTAATTAAACAAAATCCTTCAGAAGTTTCTAGGGCATCAATATAGTTGGGAATGCGAGGATGTTGTAGTTGTTTGAGAATTTCTACTTCTCGTTCATAAGCTTCAAATCCTGCCCAATTAGCTTCACCATCTGCAAAACGAAATTCTTTAATTACAACTTCTTGGTCTTGTTTAAGACCTAGTCCCTGATATGTAACTTCTCCTTGCTGTTGGTGACGTTCCATTTCTCTAATAATTTCATAGCCGTGACTGGAAAGGTCTTGTTTCATATTAATAGTACCACCGTATTTTTTCTGCTTGTCAATGGGGGGGCTGATGCAAAAATTATATTTTTATTATTATATCATGTTTTTTATTTAGTAGCAATTACAAATTCTTAGCGTAATTGTTAACAATTATAAAAATATTTTTATTTGCTCATGAAAAAATATACTAGATCTCAAATTTTCAGTTTTTTCATAAGTTAAAAGTTGTGATGTTTACAGAATTTTTCAGATAGATAACCTCACGTTAAAATCAAAACCTTGTAGGGACTTTCCATGGGACGTCCCTATTATATTCTAACCATAAAAGAACTCCTGTATAGTTAAATAAAGCTGAATAACAGATATAGCAATCCGCGCATTGGTTGTGAAAATTTTTATAACAGTTAATTTTAACTGAAAACACTTGAAATTCTGTACGTCGCCAATCCGACGGCTCCCCTACCTGACTCTTAACTACCACCAAAATAGTACAACTGTGCAGAGGATTGCTATACAAGTATATTTTTGGTTTCCAGTAATTATTCCTGCTGACAAATGTTCAATTATTTGGGCACATAATACTTAGCAATTATCAAGAAATTTTGAGGAATTAAATAATAGCTAAAATCAACTGGAAAATCTCGAAATTATAACTAGGTGAATCCTGACTCGGCTACTCCCAATATGCACCAAAATATTATTACTGTAACACAATTGTTATACTTGTCATTCCCTATAGTCTTAAATGCCAAAACTATTATTTAATGGTAAAATAATAGAAGATAATTTCTAGAAAACGAGGTTTCTATGACTGAGCAAAATGCTCGTGATTTATTTAAAGCTGCCTACGAACATCGCTACACTTGGGACTCTAATTTTCCTGGTTGTAGTGCTAATATCGAACTTAAACAAGGGTCAGAAGTATACAATGGCCAAATTTGCATCAAACCAGACTTAACTGTAGAAGTCACAGGTATCCCAGACGAAGAAGTACAACAAAGCGTTTATACCCAACTACGGGACGTAGTTACTCACCGCAAACGTTCCTCATTTGAAGCATCCCATGGTAAAAATAGCTTCAGTCTTGGTGTGCGACTCGTTGGCCACTAAACTAGGAAACTAGGTATAAATGGCCGTTCCAAGTAAATACATGAGGACAACCTCGACTTGTGAATAACTCTTATGTCCTTCGAGGTGAAATTCCTCCGCCTTGTTGCTAGGTAGAAAGCATAGACCACGGAGTAGAGACTGAACATCAATCTCCGAAGCTGGTTTAAAAGCGGGAAAATACCAGTTACCGAGGAACGATACCGCAAGCAAAGGCTGACAAGTGGACGAACAGGAAGGTAATTAAACTCCCGTCATGAAGAACCACTCCAAAGGTAGCTATGGAATGTAGGGCGAAAGCTAGAGGGTCTTTGGATAATCTCATGCCAGGAAGATTATCGGCAACCATACCGAACCCTCCGGGAGATTTTACCCCACTAAATTGGCCGTAAAAAAAGGAATAAGGGAACGAGGAAACCTCTCTAAGACACCTAAGAATATAGGTCGAAATCTTAGGAAGCCATTCAAGGTCAATCTGCACAAAAGTTGCAGGTCTTAGGGAGAGTAGGATTGGGTAAAAAAGCTATCAAGCTGACGTACCCACTGTTAGACGTAATGTAAGGTAATCAATAGCAATGAATAAAGCTAAAACACTAAAAAGACAGTTAGGAGACCCTAGACCATTTTTAAGCGTGGCATGGGATACAGACGATATACCAGACCCAGTATGTATTAATCCAAATCTTAAATGGAGAGATATTAATTGGAGACGGGTGGAGAAGAATGTATTTAAGTTGCAAAAGTTAATTTACAGAGCATCCAACCGTGGCGAAATCCGCAAGATGCGTAAATACCAACGACTTCTGACCAAAAGTTATTACGCAAGGTTGCTAGCTGTTAGGCGCGTGACCCAGGATAATCAAGGTAAGAAAACTGCGGGGATAGATGGTATGAAGAATCTACCCCCAATGCAGCGACTAAACTTGGTGAACCTCTTAAAATCACGTTACCTCAAAGCAAGTCCAACCCGCAGAGTCTGGATACCAAAACCAGGGAGAGATGAAAAACGTCCGTTAGGCATCCCTACGATGTATGACAGAGCATTACAAGCCCTGGTGAAATTAGGTATGGAACCGGAGTGGGAAGCACGTTTTGAACCTAATAGCTATGGTTTTAGACCAGGACGGTCAACGCACGACGCCATTGAGGCAATCTTCAAAAGCATCAAACTTAAATCTAAATATGTACTTGATGCCGATATATCCAAATGTTTTGACCGAATTAACCATGATGCACTGCTGGGAAAAGTAGGTCGAACGCCCTACAGACGATTAATCAAACAATGGTTAAAGTCGGGAGTATTTGACAAGAAACAATTCTCAAACACTGTAGAAGGTACACCACAGGGAGGGGTAATATCGCCCTTACTAGCAAACATCGCCCTACACGGTATGGAAGAGTGTTTAAACAACTTCGCTGAAACTCTACCAGGAAGTAAGCGAAATAACAAAAGGGCACTATCGTTAATACGCTATGCTGATGACTTCGTTATCCTACATGAAGACATCAAAGTAGTGTTACAAGCTAAAACCGTAATACAGGAATGGTTAAACCAGGTAGGATTAGAACTAAAACCAGAAAAAACCAAAATTGCCCATACCTTAGAAAGATATGAAGGAAACCAACCCGGATTTGACTTCCTAGGATTTAACATCAGGCAATGGAAGGTTAAGTCAACTAAACAAGGATATAAAACGCTGATTAAACCATCTCTCAAGAGTATCAAAACTCATTATCGGAAACTGGCAGATATATGTGATTCCCACAAAACTGCCCCCACTAAAGCTTTAATAGCTAAGTTAAACCCGGTAATAAGAGGATGGGCTAACTACTTCTCATCCGTAGTCAGTAAAGAGATATTTATTAAAACTGATAATCTCTTATGGAAAAGATTATGGAGGTGGGCAAGTAGAAGGCATCCAAATAAGTCTGCCACCTGGGTAAAGAAAAAGTATTTCTCCAACGTAAAAGTAACCAGGAATTGGGTACTCAATGATGGCAAATATATGACTTACCAACACTCAGATGTACCTATCGTAAGACACATCAAAGTACAAGGTAATAAATCCCCTTATGACGGTGAATGGACTTACTGGAGTAGCAGAATCGGCAAACACCCGGGCGTAAGGAAAGAAGTCACAGCGCTCTTAAAACAGCAAAAGAATAAATGCGCATTCTGCGGACTAACCTTTGGACCAACTGACCTAATAGAGGTAGACCACATCAAGCCTCGGTCCAAGGGTGGTGACAACACATATAAGAACAAACAACTGTTGCACCGACATTGCCACGACACAAAAACTGCCTTAGACAACAAAACATATCCAAAACCAAAGCTACAGGGTTTACCTGACAACTATTTATGGGTGGACGATATGTTGATATTAAGGTAGGGATGTACCCATGAAAAGGGACGTTTAAGAGAGGAGCCGTGATGAGGTGAAAGTCTCACGTCCGGTTCTGAAGACGAGTCGGGTAGGGTAACTTACCTGGCTTAGTTTAACTATTTGAGTTGGGAATAGAGGAGGAATTGACCCAGACTAACTTTATTAAGATATCTATGCTACAATTGCAGATTGTGACTTTAAATTATTATTTAGATTAGTGGTGAAGGAGTAGAGAAAAATGACTCAGCGAACCTTACATGGTACCAGTCGAAAGAGAAGAAGAGTATCTGGTTTTAGAACAAGGATGCGTACAAGAAATGGCCGAGCAGTAATTAGAGCGCGTCGGCAAAAAGGTCGCGATCGTCTGGCAGTTTATTAGAGAGTATTTTCAGAATTTAGACAGGTTTGAATAAATCTCACCATGTTGCCTACAGAAAACAGGCTTCGTCAGAATAAAGACTTTAGTGCTGTATATCAGAAAGGAATTCGCAAAAATAGTTCTGATTTGGCTTTAAGGGCTCTTATGTGTCATCAGCAAAGCCCGAAATTACCTCTAGATAAAGATAACTTGGAACCTCATAGACCTACTCGGATAGGCATTTCTATTAGCAAAAAGGTGAGTAAAGGAGCAGTAGTCCGAAATCGAATCAAACGCCAAATAAGATCGGCTTTGCGCCAAATGTTGCCATGTATATCAAGAGGATGGGATATCATCATCGTGGTAAAACCAACAGCCCAAAAGTGCAATTATGATGAATTTCTGCAACAATTAGAGAAGTTATTGGCACAAGCGGAGGTGTTGCATGGGTATTCGAGAGGAAGCCTTCTATGAGGGTGGTCCCCATATAGGAGATTTAATCTTTAATTTATTAATTGGCCTAACAATTATTGGCCTGCCTCTAACTGTTGCGGCTATTGTTAGGGCCTTGTGGCTAAGGTATCGGATTACTAATCGCCGAGTTTCAGTCATAGGGGGCTGGATGGGACAAGATCGTACAGATATTGTTTACTCAGAAATTGTCAAGGTGGCCAAAGTCCCTAGAGGATTAGGGGCTTGGGGTGATTTAGCAATTACCCTGAGAAATGGTAGTCGCTTAGAACTAAGGGCAATACCAAGATTTAGAGAAATTGAAGCTTACATAACTGAAAAGATGATGGCAAAAACTCAAAAAGCGGATAGTGCTACTAATTAATTGATAATTGATAATTGATAATTGATAATTAGAGATGGTTTTCATTATCCACTATTCATTATCCATTTCCCTATTCCCTACTATATAATATCAACCTAGTAAAAATGCTGATAAATTATTAGATTTACAAGTAGTTAACTAGATGTGTGAATTAGTAGTAACAAATAATTTCAAATCGTCAAAATTAGAAATATCACCAGCCCCAAGGTAGACATAAAATAATGGATTTTGGTATAGGATTTATTTCCAACAACATAATGCTGCCGATCCTAGACTTTTTCTATGGGATCGTACCAAGCTATGGTCTAGCAATTGTAGCCTTGACTCTTGTAATTCGTGCAAGTCTCTACCCATTAAATGCTGGGTCAATTCGGAATATGCGTAAGATGAAAGTTACGCAACCTTTGATGAAGAAGAGACAAGAGGAGATTCAAAAACGCTATAAAGATGATCCACAAAAACAGCAGGAAGAAATGGCTAAACTGATGAAAGAGTTTAATCCATTGGCAGGATGTCTGCCACTGCTATTTCAAATGCCCATACTTTTTGCTTTATTTGCAACTCTGCGTGGATCGCCTTTTACTAATATCAATTATACTGTAGATTTACAAATATTTCCTCAAGAACAGCTAGAACGAATTCAACCACAGGCTTATACAACTTCACCTCAAAATATATATATTAATGATGGTGTTCACTACCCAATTTTGGCTTTGATGCCTAGTGGTAATAAGTTAGTTGTTGGAGATAAAACTCAGGTTGAGTTTCAAACAGAACAAGGAAAATCTTTAGCAACTTTGAAAGAGGAATATAATCAATCTGAAATCCAACCATTATGGACTGTTACTAAAGGTTCTGAAAGGGTTCAAATAGATCGAGATGGAAATTTAGTAGCTTTACAATCAGGTGAAGCGACAATTCAAGGTACAATTCCAGGAATTGCAGCAAATAAGGGGTTTCTATTTATTAAAGCCCTTGGTCGTGTCGGTGCCTTTGATGATGATGGGACAATTCACTGGGACATATTAATTATGGTAGTTGGTTTTGGAGTTAGCATATATGCTAGTCAGACAATATCAGGTCAAGGAGCTGGAGCTAACAATGCTAATCCAAATCAAGACTCTATAAACAAAATTACTCCAATTCTATTTTCAGGAATATTTCTGTTTACTCCCTTACCAGCGGGTGTGCTACTTTATATGCTGATAGCTAACATATTTCAAACTATTCAGGCATATATTTTATCCAAAGAACCATTACCTGAAAATCTTCAGAAATTAGTAGAAGAGTCACAACCAAAAACAACAAAAACAGGAAAGGGAAGAGAAGCACTACCCTTTGAACCAGGACGTTCTAAGAAGAAAGCTTAATGCTAGTAATGAGCGATAGTTATATAGATCGAGATCAAGGACTAGATGAAGGACAGCAATGGCTAGAGAAACTGCTAAACTTAGCAAAAATTCCCGCCAAAGTCATAGCTCAACAACAAGAATATTCCTATTGGTTGATAATAGATGAAACTAACCTGACACCAGAACAAATTTCTGTTCTAGTGGGAGTTAATGGTAAAGTAATTGATGCAATTCAGTACCTCACCAATACAATTCTGAATATAAATAATCATGATTCAGAACAAAATTTGGCCTACACTGTGGAAATAGCAGGTTATCGAGCTCGTCGCCAAGAAGAATTATTATTAATGGCTGAGTATGCAGCTAAAAAAGTACGTTTGACTGGTCAGGAGTATGAGTTAACATCTCTGTCTTCTACGGAACGTCGTCAAATACATACTATGCTCCAGGACTGTGAAGATCTAGAAACTTACAGTCATGGACAGGAACCAGACCGCCGTTTAGTCGTAAAAATTAGAAACTAACAACAAAGAGGAAAAATTGGGAGAAAATTATGATTTATAAACATTAAAATCATTAATTTAAGTACAGCTAATTCAGAATTCTATATCTAAGAATTCTGGATTAGTGGTAAGGAATAAGTGGGGTGAAACAAAATGGAATTAATATATATTCCCAGTCTGTTGAAAAAAACCGATAGGACTGAATCGCTCGAGTTTGAAGAGTTTATATTAGACTTGGAAACACTGACTCCAGTTAGGGGTTATTTACAAGTAACTCATCATGGAAATTATCTGGAAGTTAAAGGAAAATCCGAAACAATTATTACCCTCACTTGTGATAGATGTTTAAAACAGTATAACTATAAATTGGTGATTCATCCAAAAGAATTAATTTGGTTAAATGAAGTGACAACTCAAAAAGAGTTATTCCACATAGAGGTGGAAAATTCTGTGGAACATTTAGTAGAAACTTTGTCTCCAGATGGATATTTGAACCCTAGAGAATGGGTATATGAACAGGTTTGTTTAGCAGTTCCTCCCAGAAAGTTATGTGACAATAATTGCCAAGGTATACAATTATCTGATATGAATACCTCATCATCGGTTTTAGATAGTCGATGGGGTGCTTTAGAAGCGATAAAAAGGCAACTGAATAATAGTTGAGAGTTGACTTTGAGAGTAGATTATTAAGAATTAACTCAAAAAGAATTAACTCAAAAAAAGAATGGCAAAATTAACGATTATGAATAGTAATATATTTATCAAGAATTTAATGAATTTTTTGCCGACTTCACTTCGTGATAAAATTTATCGTTTCAAACAAAAAGTGAAAACTATTTATCAGGAATTGAAAATTATTTATGGTAAGCTAACAAGAAAAATTATAGGACGTCCTGCATTTCCAAAATTAGAAAATGGAGTTATCAACCTTCATGTTGGATGTGGTAATATTAATCATCCAAAATTTATTAATATTGATGGATTACTGGCACCTCATATTCACTACATACGCCCAATAGATAGTTTAGCTCCTTTTAAAGATAGCAGCGTAGACTTGATTTATGGTTCTCATTGTCTAGAACATTTTTCCCATCGTATAGTTTCTCAAGTCTTAAATGAATGGTTTCGAGTCCTTAAGAAAGGTGGCATTCTGCGTATTTCTGTTCCTGACTTTGATTTTTTAATAGATAAATACAGAGCAAGTGGAAATGATATTAATAAGATTATCAGTCCTTTAATGGGTGGAAAAAACTATAAATTTAACTTTCACATGACAGTATTTAATCAATCAAATTTAGAGTTACTTATCAAAAAAACAGGATTTAAGGAGGTTAGAAAATGGCAACTAGGATGGTGTGAAATGACTACACTTAATGATAGCTCTAAAAATAAAATAAGCCTAAATCTTGAAGCAGTTAAGTAATTGTTTTTATTGGTTAGTCTATCTAATCACTGTCGCTATTTATAATAATTGATGAATTTTCAAGAAGAGTTTGAACTACTACTCCGCTCACGCTACTCAATAATTTATATCCAGACAAGGGAAGAAGAACGAGTAGAAAATGCAATTGCTGAATCAGCAAAAAAACAAGGTAATAGAGCAGTATATCTTTGGGATTTTGTGGAAGGATATCAAAATAATCCTAATGATATAGGTTTTGGAAAAAGAAATCCTCTTCAAGGTTTAGAACTTGTAGAAAAGTTGCCTGAATCAGCTCCGGCAATATTTATCTTGCGAGATTTTCAGAGATTTTTGGAAGATATTTCTATTTCTAGGAAGCTCAGGAATTTGGCAAAAAAGTTAAAATCTCAACCAAAAAATATAGTTATTTTAGCTCCTCAAATATCTGTTCCAGAAGATTTAACTGAAGTTATTACAATCATAGAATTTCCACTACCAAATAGTCAAGAAATTTATCAGGAGGTAGAACGTTTGTTAGTGGCAATGGGTCAATCTTTAGAGAAACGTTTATTAGATGAAGTGGTTAGAGCAGCTCAAGGGTTATCTATTGAAAGAATTAGAAGAGTTTTGGCTAAGGCGATCGCTACCCACGGAGATTTACAGCTTGAAGATGTGGATTTAATTTTAGAAGAAAAACGCCAAACTATCCGCCAAACTCAAATATTGGACTTTTATCCTGCCCATGAAAATATTTCCGATATTGGGGGTTTGGATAATTTGAAAGATTGGTTATTGCGACGGGGAGGGGCATTTTCTGAACGAGCAAGACAATATGGTTTACCTCATCCAAGAGGTTTACTTTTGGTAGGAATACAGGGTACGGGTAAATCTCTTACCGCTAAGGCGATCGCTCATCATTGGCATTTACCTTTATTACGTTTGGATGTGGGCCGTTTATTTGGAGGTTTGGTGGGAGAGTCGGAGTCTCGTACCCGACAGATGATTTCTATTGCTGAAGCATTGGCACCTTGCGTACTTTGGATAGATGAAATTGATAAAGGTTTTGCAGGATTTAAAAGTCAAGGAGATGCGGGTACTACGAGTCGGGTTTTTGGTACTTTTATTACTTGGTTAGCTGAAAAAATATCTCCTGTGTTTGTGGTAGCTACTGCTAATAATATTCAAGCTTTACCACCGGAAATATTACGAAAAGGTAGGTTTGATGAAATATTTTTTGTTGGTTTACCTAGTCAGGAAGAAAGAAAAGCTATTTTTGAGGTACATTTATCTCGGTTACGACCTCATAATATCAAGAGTTATGATATAGAGAGATTAGCTTATGAAACTCCAGATTTTTCTGGTGCAGAAATAGAGCAATCTTTAATAGAAGCTATGCACATTGGGTTTAGTCAAAATCGTGAGTTTACTACTGAGGATATCTTGGAGTCTGCTAGTCAAATCATTCCTTTAGCTAGAACTGCTGAAGAACAAATTAAGTTTTTACAAGATTGGGCAGCAGCAGGTAAAGCGCGTCTTGCTTCTAGATATGATGGCTTTAAAGGTAAATTTTAAGTATAGCCATTATATTGCTTATGGGTAAGTTAAAAGTTAAAAGTCAAAAGTAATTTTTGACTGATCAGGTAAAAATTTATAGGTGTTAGGCAACTGAGAATTTGATATTATCTCAAGTCTTATTAATGATGTACAATAAAAATGTTTTTCTCTTTCAAATTGCTCCCTATTCCCTATTCTCTGTTCCTTGTTCCCTGTTCCCTGTTCCCTTGCTTGAAAAAACTGAAAAATTATGAATTTGTATGGATTCTTCAAATTTTTAGTAGGGTTTATTTTAGCAATACTGTTACTAGCTGGAGCTAGTGCAGCAGCAGTTCTCTATTTTGCTGCTAAACTTACAAGAATGCCTGAAAAACCAATATTTAAAAATGAAAAACCTGTAGTCCAAAAAGTTAGTACGTCTCCTCAACCAACGAATAGTACAAATCAATTAGAGCCTGGATCTTACAGGGCGATTGTGATTGAACCTATTGGTTTGATTCTTCGCGATACTCCTAGCAGAAATTCTAATCGTATAGGAGGTATTTCTTATCAAGAAGAAGTTATAGTTTTGGAAGAGAGTTCTGATAAGAGATGGCAAAAAGTTCGGGTAGATGATGGGAGCGATCGTATAGGTTGGGTTTCAGGAGGTAATACTGAAAGGTTGGATTAGATTATCAACTTTTTACATCAGTTAAAATTGACTTTATTCCTGTAGATTAAAATAATAAAATATATATAGGATTTATAGGAGTTACAAGTTGTTAAGATACCAGCGTAAGTTATCGTAGTTTTTGACTATAACTATAGCCATTCCTTATGAAGATTAATTAGGGCTTGCTGATTAAATATAAAAGTATTGAAAAATAAAAGTTTTAGCCTTTTTAAGTCGAAAAAAAATGCAACTTTTTAAGCTAGAGAGACCAAAAAGTTAGGATAAAAGGCAGAATAATTGCAGAAAAATCAAGGGATAAAATATCTGAGTACCTCCTCTAAATTCCCCATTCCTCCTGACTTCCCCTCATATTCCCCTCCTGGGAGGGGCGGGGGTGGGTTGGGTTAGGGGTGGGTTGACTCCTGACTCCTGACTTCTACCCCTACCACTCATACTTTTTCAGCAAACCCTAATTATTCAGCAGTGGGAGCATATTGCTCCTCTAGATAAGCGAGATACTTTTTCCCTAAAACCTAGAACTTATATTACCTAAATCAGACTTAAGAATTGATATATATTTCATCTTCTTCAGCAATAGACAAACCTTTTTTTTGGTCGATAATTTTCACAATTCCATCATTTGTTAAATCTTCAATATATTCTAACAAATCATTTTTCAACACCTCCGGATCGACTTCTTCTAATTCTAAAATATCCTCATAAGCTTCTTGGATAGACTCAGCTCCTATTAAGGCAAATAACATTTTAGCTGCTACTTCATCCAACAGAAAATCTTCACCTTCTTGTTGAGCATTAACAACAAAAATTCCTCCCTCATCTTCTGCTAGAAAAAAATCATTAGTGAATGATACTTTTTGAGTGAATAAAATGTTCACAACTTACCTCTAATACCAATAAAATTAATTCAAAAAAATACTGCTTTTGCATAGCAAGATATAATATACAATAGTTAAACAATTATTTTCTATTAAGTAATAGTTAAGAATATGAACCTTCGTATAGGTAATGGCTACGACATTCATAAATTAGGGCCAGAAAGACCATTGATTTTGGGAGGAATCAAAATTGACCATGAAATGGGACTTATTGGCCATAGCGATGCGGATGTTCTGACCCATGCGATTATGGATGCAATGTTAGGTGCTTTAAGTTTGGGTGATATTGGCCATTATTTCCCTCCGAGCGACCCAAAATGGGCTGGTGCTGATAGTATAGATTTATTGAATCGTGTCAATCATTTAGTTAAGGCTGCTTGCTGGAAAATTAGTAATATTGACTCAGTAGTAGTGGCAGAACGTCCTAAACTCAAACCACATTTAGAGAAAATGCGATCGCGTCTTGCTACTGCTTTAGAATTAGAAGTAAATCAAGTTAGTATTAAAGCTACTACTAATGAAAAATTAGGTCCTGTAGGTAGAGAAGAAGGTATTGCTGCTTATGCGGTGGTTTTGCTAGAGAAATATGAGGGGTTTTCAACAATTAATAATTAATAATTAATAATTAATTGTTGAACCTCTTTCTATAGATTGATGTTTTATTCATCTGTTGGACAATAGTTAAAAGCCTCAAAGCCTTTACAGGCAAAAGTTTCAGCCTTTTTATATCAAAGATTGATGTTTTATTCATCTATTGGACAATAGTTAATAAGCTCAAAGCCTTTACAGGCAAAAGTTTCAGCCTTTTTATATCAAAGATTGATGTTCTATTCATCTATTGTACAATAGTTGTAGAAGTCTGAAGTACAGATGCAGAGCAAGTACGGTAGCTATATGCTTTCATACAACAAAGCCGTTACTAGATCGAGAAATGCTTTGTAATATCAAACAGGTAATCACTTTGTTTGCGAGCTGAAACGTTTTTTTTTGGCATACCATATCCTACTGGACCGATATAGCTAAAATGGTGCGTTACGACGGATTGCTGAATCCCTTTCATAATCTGAATTTAAGCCGTCTAACACACCCTACAATTTTGCACAAAATTAGGTGTGTCAGTCTACTACATTTAAGAAAAGGCTGATATAATTTCTGAAGATGTGTATTTTAGTTTTTGATATTTGCGTATAATTCTAATTCCTCAAATAACTTAACTAGACAATTACTACCAATGTCAACTGCATTTCTCATGCAGCGGTGTATTCCTTGTTTTATCAATACATTAATTGCCTCATTGAGAAAGGGAGAAAAACCTGAATCTTCCCAAAGTAATTCTGCTTCTAATTTCAGTTTTTCTCTACTAATATTATTCAGTTCTTGTTTCCACTTGCGACCGTAAATTTGTTTAGCTAAAGCTGGAGCGGTTTTCATTTCTGTAGGTAATATATCTGGATTTTCTTGAAGTTCCCGCAGAAAATTAGTGGCTAAAAATGCCCATTTTGCTGATATTTCAAACACTCTTTCTTTACCAGATATACCAAAATTAGTGGCGACAAATTGTTGTACTTGCTCTTGATTTAGGTATTTTTCTTCGTCCTCTTCTTCACGCACGTCAACCTTATTAACTAAGATGTATAAATTTTCCTTTCCTCGTAATTCAATTACTTTATCAACTTCCTGTTTAACTTCTGCTGCTGAGGTACTTCTGAGTTGGGTAAAATCTAGGACAATTAATACTAAAGAGCTTTGCTGAAGTTGAGCGGAAACTACTTCTTTCAATTTACTTTGTCCTGCTTCGTTTGGTCCTGGTGTATCTACAATTACCAGTTGACCTTGTGTTTGTAATTGCTGTATTTGTGAGGTTCGCCAAAAGGATGTTTCAATACTCGGAATATCTGTCAAAGATTCGATAATATTACTATCGGGGGCGAGTTGATTAACTAACCGGAGAATATGATTAAGAGTAGTTAAGGTTTTGATGTTAGACTCCCGCCCCATTGTTTCAGTTGAAATAATATATCCCTGTTCAATTTCTTCTAGGAGTTTCTGTAAATGGGGATAATTAGCAATTTCTAAGGCTTTTTCAATTCCTAAGTTTTGAATTTTTGTTTGTAAGTCATTGATAGTATTCTGGAATTGGCAACAAGAATTTTGACTCAATTTAAGAATTGGTTGGAAGAGGTGATTATTAAATATAATTTCTGTTGGCAGAGTTGTCATTGCATCATGGTAACTGGCAGATTCGTCGTGAGTATAAACCAAAACATTCGTATCAAAAAATATTTTAATCAGACTCATAGATTTTTTCTCTTCGGAGGTACTCATCTTTGATTCCTAGCTTAAAAGTAGGAAAGCAATATTTTGGTTTGGGGATGACTGAAAAAGACACCTCTACTTCATCGCCATCTTTTATATTTTCTGGCAAAGAGTCTGTGAGAATAATGGTTTTTCTTTTGATATAACCTTTCATAGTTGTTAGTTTTTCTCCTTTAATACTTAATGCAGTATATTAAGGCTAAATTTTTTGTCCGAGTTTCGTTTCTGTGTCTGACTTTTGTTCAGGTTCCTTATCTGTAGAATGCTGCTCTTCATTATCTGTAGAATTTGCCTGTTGATTAGTTTGATTAGTCTCGAAAGGTTTTTGTCGTTCAGGAGAAGCTTCTTCTTTAGGCTCAGTAAAGACAAAAACTTTGAGCGCTTCACCAATAATACGGTTGTTTACACAGTAGCCTGGATAAGTTGTATAAACAATCTTGCCACTTGATTTACAACCGGGAACAGGTTCATGTTGTTCAGGATTAAAAGCTTCTCCTTGTTGGGCAATCAAGAAATGACCTGGAGGGTCGTCATTAACAATTTCTTTTACTAACTTTAATCCTTTTTCTACTAAGTTCTTTAAATTTGTGCGAATAGGTTCTGGAATTTTAGCTGTTTCTGGAATTTGTAAATCAGTTAAGATTGAATTTGTCAAGTCTTCGACAGCGTTAGGAAATTTATCTTCTTCTATTGAATTATCGGCAGTAAAATATTTGCTTCCTTCACCGAATATATGTTGAGAAAATACAGATTTAATTCTAGCAACTTCCCGCTTACGGTTAGCTTTTAAATCTGAGTTTATGTGAGATAAATGATTGAAGATTTCATTCCCGAGACCTGTGATTTCTTGAGTATTAAGTTGGATAAACTCCTGAGCCAAAATATCTCTTTGGCGGTGTGAGTCATTAGAAGTAATTGTGCTACTTTTGTCGCGATCGCGAGCATTTAACCTACTTAAAAGAGAACTCTTTGATTGACGGAGTTCTTGATTTTCTTTCTCAAGCTCATCTATTCGTGTTTGGAATTGAATGGCTTGACTTTTGTTCTCTTGTTTTAGGTAGTTAACGAGATTTTTAAGCTCTTGCTTTTCTTTGCTAAGGATACTATTTTTCTGGTTTCTAGGATTATTATTTAGAGAGCGGTTTTTTTCCTCTAGAAGGCGACTATGTTTTTCCAATTTTTGATAATTTTCTCCCAAGTTTAAATTTTCTTTGTAGATTTTCAAAAATGTTTCCAGAAAATTTTTGGGATTTTTAATCGCATTTTGAAGCTCATTAATTTGCTCTTCTTCCTGGTCTTTTTTTTCGGGAATACCAAAAATCTTTAATAACCAAGAAAAACAATCATTTCTATACTCTGTTTGAAATGCTTTCAACGAAATTTGCCATTTTTCATAATTATCATTTTGCTCATCTTGTCCTGTAACGCTATCCCTATAGCTTGAAGATAGTTGGTTTTGGTTTTGAATTTCTGGTGGCAAAGAACTCATATTAACTAACCTCCTTCAAATTTATATGTAAATTAATAACGAGAGAAAAAACGAAGAGACGTTTTGCAGCTAGAACCTGATGTACGGTCAACTGCCTTAACTTTAATTTCTGTATCTCCAAAATAACAAAATAGGTCTACTACCCTGTTAACACCACCTTCTGTAGATGGCATTTCTACTGTCATTTCGCCTATTTTTTCAACACCTTTTTCATCTGTGTAACGAACCTCTTTTTTGGAGGTTGCATAAAACTGAAAATACATATCTTTCATTTCTGCTTCTAGAGGTGTGTACTGAAGTACAATCTCTTTATTGACAGGTACACTATCTCCGATAGTAACGAGAGTATTAAAGATATCTGTGCATTGATAACGTCCTAAATCTTCAGCCCAAAATTTTTTACTCTCTGGATGAATCAGTTGATTAAATGGCTGAGAGGATGCAACACCATAGCTTAATCGAGTGCGCCTTGCACGAATGATGGCCGGATTAACGCCGAAAGATGCTGCCCCCTTCAAAATAGCAACACTTGGACGTGGGGGCATAACAATTTTCTCGACTCTGTTTCCAAACTCTTTTTTAATTCGCTGCCGGAGTAAAGGGGAAGTGGAAAATCAACCTACAAGAAAGATAATGTCAACCTCTTCATCTTCTAACTTTGTAAATTGATTTTTAACCGTTGACACTAAACCATTTAAAGTTGGGCGGAAAATATTTTCCATTGTTGAGCGACTTAGATGAATATTCTCATCATCCCAATTTTGTTCACCAGCCAATTTTTCGAGGAGTTCTGGTTTACGCTTGGAGATAAAATTGTAAAATCTTGTTGGAATTTGAAAGTAAATAACATCACCACTGTTTGCTGGATTGAAATTGCACTTTGTTCGTTCCCACTCCTCCATCATCCTTAAATAACTGACAGGCTCCCGATCATGGAAAGACTTAACCATTTCAGCAGAAAGTTTTTCTGTCAAATAGTCTTGAAAGCTTTTATCTACATACATAGAGCCAAAAGGACCACCTGTTCCAGGAGCTACCTCATCAAGTCCACCATATTTTAAAACCTTATGGACAGTAATATCGACCGTACCACCACCACAGTCAACTATCATAATTTTAGTACCAGGTGTTAGTGCATTTTGATCTTCTTCTTGGCAAAATATAGCAGCAGCTTCTGGCTCTAATACAATAAGAAGACGTTCAGCTTCATCATTAGAAGAACCAATTAATCCTGCCTTTTGTGCTGCACGACGCATCAAGTTTTTGTCTTCATCTTTCCAAATTGCTGGTATACTCAAGCACCACCGAATTTCTCGCTCCTTTAATTCTCCAGAGGTACTATTTTTGATTTCTTTCAAAGCTTCATCTTTAATTAGACGAATATATTCAGTTATCAACTCAATAACATAGATTTTTTCTCTGTTATTTTCATTAATTAGATAAGGTCCACTTCTATCTTTTTTGCCAGAATGTAACTCCATTTTAAAGTTACGCGCAAAGTAATAATCTTTAGCAGTTCCTTTAGCGCGAAGTTCAGCCAGTTTCTTCATTGCTGTATAGCCCCAAGCTTCTACTTCTCCTGTAGAGGAAATCAATAAATGGGTTGCCGTTTTAGGATTAGGTATCGGGCTATCAGGCCACAAGTCTCGAAATACAAAATCGTCCGATTCTTTAAACTTATAAGCAAAGCCAGAACGAGATGTTCCAAAGTCAATTGCTATGACTACTTCAAATGATTTTCCCATCTGATTTACCAAAATAAAGTTGGTCCTTGCCTATCTATTCTAATACAGCCCTTAATCTTCAGTTTTCGCCAAGTATCTAGTAAAGTTTCTGCTAGAACCACATAATTTTCTCTTCCAAGTAATAGGATACATTGGTTTAGTTTGTCTAAATATTCGTCATCTCCTGGGGCTAAAACATATTTCATCATCTCTAAATTACTAACTTGTTCCAAAGATTTAATCCCACGCATTAATAACCAAGATTCTACAGATTTTTCTATCTGCTCTTTCGCCCAAAACTTGTTATCCAGATGAATCAAACTACTAGCCAAATCTATCAGCATTTCTGGCATCCAAGCCGACTCCTCTTCCCCTAATTGCTGATATAAATATTGATAAAAAGCAACAAGAGACTCAACAATTTTTTCTTGAAACTCTGAGGGAATTTCCTCTAAAAGATTAGGTAACAATTCAGGGAGTAAAGGACGTTGACGTTCTTGAGGTGGAACATCTAGGAGAAAATATTCATCGGCGGTTCTACCTATCAATAGACAAATTTTAATAGCAATGAGACGAGAAAAAGTTTCTTTATCTGAATCAAAAACAGTATAGTTACGATTAGGTAAATTGTTCGGGTCTTGCCCTCTTTCTAACAGTCGATTTTCTCGTTTAACAAGTTCTAAATCTGCTAAAAATTTATTAACTACTTCTGCTCCCCAATCTCCATCAAACTCCTCTGTCGTTCCCTTTTCTCTCTTTTCCCGATTCCGTTCTTCCTCCCATTTTACTAAACGCTCTTTGGCAGTAGCATATAATAATTCTAGCCAGGATAAAGGTTCCTCTTTCGGCAAAGAATCAATATAAGGTTCTGCAAAATTTTGACTCCAATAACTATATTCGAGGTGATAGTAAGTTCTTTCAACTATTGCATTGATAACCAACATTGGTTTACTTTTTAAACCACTAAAAATAGTTTTAAAAGCTCCCTCTCCAGACAAAGCTTTTGTCGTCCAACCTGTTAAAAAATCTACTTTCCTACCACTTTGTTTGTACTTTTCCAGAAAAGCTCTTAACCGTCTATATAATCCTTGTTCAATATCAGGAAAAGTATTAGGGGGATTATTTGCACCAGCACCAGCACGGTCATATTTCAGAATAGGTGGAACAAATAAAATTAGTAAATTATCAGATTTGATAATTTCCTTAATTTGTTCATCGTCTAGAGTAAGAGGCCAATTATTTAATCGGCGTTGTTGACGAATAACTGTAAGATTATTTTGCAAATCAATAGCTTTTAATTCTCTAGCTAATGCCACATCAATTTCTTTTAGCTGAAATTGTAAATCTTTTTGTTTTTCTTGTAAAAAGATTTGTAATTTAGCACGAAAAATTTCTAATTGACCAGCATTTTCCCGATTTAACTTTCCCTCCTGAGCTTGAAATTCTCTATTTAATCTTGCTAACTCAGTTTGTAATTCCCGATTTAATTTACCCTCCTGAGCTTGAAACTCTCTATTTAATTTCCCTTCCAGAGCTTGAAACTCTCTATTTAATTTTCCTTCCTGAGCTTGAAACTCTCTATTTAATTTTCCTTCTTGAGCTTGTGACTCCCGATTTAATTTTCCTTCTTGAACTTGAAATAAACGATTGAGAATTCCTAACTCAGCTTGTAATTTACGATTTAATTCTCCTTCTTGAGCTTGAAACTGTCTATTAAAATAACCTTGCTCAGACTGAAATTCAAAATTCCTCTGCTGCATGACAGTTTGTAATTGCATTTGAGCAGCCTGAATTTGTTGTTGAATACTATCTCTTTTTTCATAATATTCAATTAAATTATCATTATTTATCCGCATACTTTCCGATGAAATTCTTGCAGACCTAGTTCCCCAAAAAAGATCGCTAACTCCCTCCGCTAAATGTTGAAACAAATTTTTTTTCTGAGGTAAAAATCTTGCCATTTGTTATACTCCAATTTGATTGTTTATATAGCAATTCCCAAAGTTATGAGGTACGGTTATTTTTCTTCTTTTCTGTTCCCTATTCCCAGTTAAGTGTTCCCTCAAACCTAAAATTTTCTACCTTACCAATTTAGGATTGCTATATATGTAGCAATCCTAAATTGGTTGTGACAAATTTGATAATAGTTAATTTCAACCGAAAGCCTTTGAAATTCTGTACATCGCAAATCCGATAAGCTGTTGTGCATTTAAACGACTTATTGTTATGTGCCTTCCTTAAGAGAAAACTCTTATTACTTCTGACTTCTGACTTCTAACTTATGACTTGCTAAGACGCATTTAAAATGCGTCTTAGCTTAACTCCCCTAACTGAGTTATGACTCCCGTAAGAGCTAATAGCTATTCGCCCCTACTACCAAAATATTACAACCAAAATAAGATTGCTATAGATGTTAAAATTACAAGTAATTTAAGAACAAAATTATAGTATGGACTTTTACAGTAACTTTTAATTCTTTGAAATGTCGCTTATTACTTTTTCTTCTTTTAAAGGTAATGAAGCTGTTAACGTAGTTCCTCCGCAGGAGGCTAGCTGTTTCGCTACGCGACATGAAAAGCGTTAGTTCCTCTGTAAGAGGCGAGCTGACCTCTGAATGCTTAGGTTTTTAGCCTATCAAATCTGGCATTCTCAATTCTCAATTTAGTGAAACGGTATTATACCAATTCCCAAAAGTAACGCTATACTTGGATAAAACTTCAGTTATTAACTAATTAAAGTAAGATAATTAATTTTTTGTTAGTTTCAGCCAATTTGGCATTAATTATTCTTGTTTTTACTTCTCCCCTACTCCCCTACTCCCTCACTGCCCTACTTCAATCAAATGTAGAAAAGTTTTTGAGAAACGGTATTACTTCCCAGTAGTTTGCTTCACTTATACAAACGATGAAAAAAAATGCTACAGTAGAGCGTTGGGAAGTAAAGTTTAGCCAACTTCATCTTCTCAACTTTTTTCAATATGGTATACTCGCAAATCTAACAATAAAATAGGCAAGTAAAACAGAGTTCAGCCATCAGTAAATTTATTAATAAACTTACAATTACCTAAGAATGATTAACTTTAATATCCAACAAAATTATTATCGTAAGTTAGCAATTTTATTCACAGTTATTTTAATATTTTTCCTCAGTGCTTGTAGACCAGCACCATCAAATTATCAATCTCGTCTAGTAGTTTCCACCCCAAGCGATGCTTCTACTTTTAATTATCCATTAAATCAGTCAGCATATAGTGTTTTTGGTTATATTTATGACGGCTTAATTATTGAAAATGGTGTAACAGGAGAATTAGAACCAGCATTAGCTAAATCTTGGGAAGTTTCCGAAGACGGACAAACAATAGTTATTACTTTACAAGAAAATTTGAAGTGGTCAGATGGAGAACCTTTAACTGTTGATGACGTGGTATTTTCCTACAACGAAATATATCTCAATGATAAAATTCCTAGCAGTTTTAAAGACATTCTTAGAATCGGTAAAAGTGGTGCTTTACCAACAGTAAAAAAAATCGATAATCTCCGTGTAGAATTTTCCACACCTGAACCTTTTGCTCCTTTTGTCAGATATGCTGGAGGATTACCTATTCTACCTGCTCATCCTTTAAAAGAATCAGTTCGTACTGCTAACTCAGAAGGAGAATTAAACTATCTGACAAAATGGGGAACTGATACCCCAGTCACAGAAATTGTTGGTAATGGTATGTATCGCATCAAAAGTTATACTCCAAATCAACGAATTATCTTAGAAAAAAATCCCTTTTACTGGCGCCAAGACGATGGGGGAAATAATCTGCCTTATATTGAAAATATTGTCTGGCAAGTAATCGAAAATACAGATAATCAACTGTTAAATTTTCGTTCTGGAGAACTAGATACAATTAAAGTAGCAGCAGAAATGTATCCTCTGTTAAAACGAGAAGAAAAACGAGGCAAATATACTATATATAATGGTGGTCCGACACCTGCTTCTAGCTTTATTTGTTTTAATATAAATCAGGCGAAAAATGCTGAAGGTCAACCATTTGTAGACCCGATTAAATCTCGATGGTTTAATAAAAAAGCTTTTAGACAGGCGATCGCCTATGGGATTAATAGAGAGGCAATGACAAATAATATATACCGTGGATTAGGTGCGCCTCAGTATTCTCCAATTCCTGTTACAAGTCCTTTTTATTTATCTCCAGAAGAAGGATTGAAGATTTATAATTACGACCCAGAAAAAGCCAAAGAACTTTTGCTTGGTGCTGGTTTTAAATATAATCAAAATGGTGAATTATTAGATAGTGAAGGTAACAAAGTAGAATTTACTTTACTATCAAGTGCGGGTAGGAAAGTCAGAGAACAAATGGCAACACAAATTAATCAAGATTTGGGGAAATTAGGTATGAAAATAAATACGCAATTTCTCAGCTTTAATACTTATGTAAGAAAACTCTCCTTATCTAGAGATTGGGATGCTTATCTGGGAGGTTTTACAGGAGGAAGCATTGAACCTCATGGTGGTTATAATATCTGGTCTGTAAATGGTAGATTACATACTTTTAATCAAGGACCTCAACCGGGAGAGGAAGAAATAAAAGGCTGGAAAGTAAATGATTGGGAACAACAAATAGATGATCTTTATATTCAAGCATCTCAGGTATTAGATGAAGACAAACGCAAAGAATTTTATGGTCAAGCACAACAAATTATTGCTGAGGAATTACCTTTTATATATATGGTAAATCCTCTAGAATTTGATGCTATTCGTGACCGGATTAAAGGGATTAATTATACTGAGCTAAGTGGTGGTTTCTGGAATTTATATGAACTGAAAATTTCTGAATGATTAGCTCACACGGATTGCTCACACGGATTATGGCACGGATATACGGATTAAGCTAGTGCTAGTAGGGTGCATTTTGCTGGGCGACATGAAAAGGCGCTTACCACAAACTACTATTGAACTGTCAAAAATTACATGGCGCCGTAACGCACCTTTTAGTAGCTATCCCAAATATTTCGGTGCGTTAGCGAAGCGTAACGCACCCTACTGGACTACTAGACTGTTTCATCTTAAATATTGCAATAGATGTAGGTTGGGTTGAGGGACGTAGCTTGCTTCTCCGCAGGAGTAACCCAACAACAGTCTTTCTCCCCTCCGACCCTCCGACCCTCCGACCCTACTCCCTAATGCACAGTTTTAGCTGAAACAGTCCACTACTAGACTAACATCAACCTCCCACAAACCCTGTTTCTCATAACACTTGAAAATCAAAAGTGTAGAAACCGGGTTTGTATTAAATCCCTGAAAATACTAACATCGACCTCCCACAAACCCGGTTTCTTATAACAGGATATTATATATAGCTAAGAAAGAATTGGCTCTTGACAATTACTGATGATGAATCTAAGACTAGGAAATGTTTTTCTAACTCCCTGTTCCCTGTTCCCTGTTCCCTGTTCCCTGTTCCCTGCTATATATAGTCAGGTACACTACTTGTAAATTACAAAATTTTTTCAATTATTAGTTTGATTATTTAAAAATATGAAATCTGAAGCTTTAGAGCAATTATTAAAAGGAGTTGCTAAAGGAGATATTACTCCAGAATCAGCCCTAGAAAAACTCAAGAATCTTGACTTTGAAAAGGTCGAAGACTTTGCCAAAATAGACCACCATAGAAATATCAGAACAGGTTTTCCAGAAGTCATTTGGGGACCGGGAAAAAAACCAGAACAAATTATCAAAATTATGGAGGTAATGAGGGCAAAAAATCCTATAGTAATGGCAACAAGAATTGAACCAGAAGTTTATGAAAAATTGCAACAGAAAATTTCCGATCTTTATTACTATGAGGAGGCAAAAATTTGTGCAATTATATCAGATTCTCCTACTCCAAAACACAAAGGTATAATTACAATATTAAGTGCAGGTACTGCCGATATACCAGTAGCAGAAGAAGCAGCAGTTACCGCAACTCTTTGTGGTTTTTCAGTAAAGCGTCTTTGGGATGTAGGAGTGGCAGGAATTCACAGATTATTAAGCAATAAACATTTAATTGCAGAAGCAGATGTATTAATTGTAGTAGCAGGAATGGAAGGTGCTTTACCAAGTGTAGTCGCAGGTTTAGCAGATTCTCCTGTTATTGCAGTACCTACAAGTGTGGGTTATGGTGCTAATCTTGATGGTTTAGCTCCCCTATTAACAATGTTAAATTCTTGTGCGCCAGGAATAGGCGTTGTAAATATTGACAATGGTTTTGGGGCAGCTATTTTGGCAGGACAAATTATTAGAATGGGTGAGAAATTGGCTAATAGAAATTTAGGAGAAGTATAATACCATTTCACGAAAGTTAAAAGCGAGTGCGTAATTATGAGTAAACCTCAGAATGTAAGACGCACTCAAGACACTCAAAAGTCAAAAGTAAGATTTTATCTCAACGTTAGTCGAAGAACCGCGCTCTCTAGAAGGGGAGCGTCGTATGGGAAAACTAATCAATCTTGCGGTTCTTACAAGAGAATACTCCTCTTATCTCCTGAGTCCTGAGTCCTGACTCCTGACTCCTCCCTATTATGCCAAATCAAATAAAAGAATTTCTCCATTTAACTTAGTTGAAATAGAAACCTCTTGAATTTCACTCAACGCAACACCATCACCTGTTTTGAGAGAGAATTTGTTATTAGTATCTACTTGAATATCTACTTCCCCACGAGCAACTTGCACCCATCCATAACGGTCAGCTTGAAAAGAATAAGAAAGGCGATCGCCCTCTTTCAAAGCACCTGCAAATAAATCCACATCTTGATTAACTTTTAATGCTTCATCCCTACCACCTTTAGCAACAACTAAATTTAATTTCCCAGAATTTTTTGCTATATCAAAAGAACGTTGATTATATGTTGGTTTTAAACCCTGAGAATTTGGTAGTAGCCAAATTTGTAAAAAGTGAACATCCTCAGATTTTGAGTGGTTATATTCGCTGTGCATAATTCCCGTACCCGTACTCATGTGTTGTACATCTCCTGGTTTAAGTACACCAATATGACCAGCACTATCTTTATGTTCCAATGCTCCTGCTAAAACATAAGTAATAATTTCCATATCTCGATGTCCATGAGTTCCAAAACCATTACCAGGAGAAACCCTATCTTCATTAATTACTCTCAGGGAACGAAACCCCATATATTCACGGTCAAAATAGTCTGCAAAAGAAAATGTATGATGGGTATTGAGCCAACCATAATTTGCGTGTCCTCTTGCTTCAGCTTTTCGTACTTTAACTTTTTCAACTTGTTGTAATTGAGACATTCTTACTAACCCCTGTAAATTTTGATTTTTTTTGCGTGGATTAAATTTGAGTTACTTGTGTTAATTTTAACTAAAAAAAATTGATAACTAGGTACAGTTTATGAGATGATTTAATGATTTATATTCTTTATTCCAACTCCAGTCTTCCTTACTTCTACCATTTGTAAAAAAAATTTATCATGCTTGGTATAACAGGTTCACTAATAGTGTTTTTCTCTCTTGATTTTCATCTATCTCTGGGTACAAAATCTATTAAATTTAGACTTTAGACCTCTTGCAAAAGTTTTAATTAAATAAATTCAAGGTCTAAAATTAACAATTTCATCTCCCTATTCCCTCCATACCTATTCCCTATTCCCTGACTTCTGCAAGAAGTCTTTTGTTTGGACATATATACTCTAGCTTAAGTCAGGTTATTATGTATAGTATGTACTTTGAAGTAAGATAGTACCCAAAAAGATACTATGAAAATCAAAACTGCAAAAAGAAAGGACAATTGTGCAGCAGAGATTACTCTGAAGGTAATTGGTGGACGTTGGAAACTTTTGATTATCAAAGAACTATTTGATGGAGTTAAACGTTTCAATAAACTTCATCGTTCTTTACAGCGGTTTTCATATGAATAAACCACAATGATACTAACTCCTAACTTCTAACTCCTAACTCCTAACTCCTGACTCCTGACTCCTGACTCCTGACTCCTAACAATGAGTTTAGTGGTCTACTCAACTGAAAAGCGCTGTAAAAGGTGTAACTTAAAAGATGCTAACTCAACAGTTGCGGGAAATGGAGGCAGATGGTATTGTTCATCGGGAAGTTTATTTGCAGGTTCCTCCAAAAGTCGAATATTCTTTAACTTCTCTAGGAAAAAGTCTTCAACCTATGATTAATGAAATGCACGAATGGGGAATTAAACATCTGAATTTTAATGAGGAAAAATAGATAAATAATTCCCAAAATTAGATTTATTTTTGAGCAAATACTACTGTCAATCTTTAAGTAAAATTAGAGACAAAGTTATAAACTTGAAAATAAAAACTGCTATAAATAAAGAGCAAAGTTTTTCCCTACTCCCTACTCCCTACTCCCTACTCCCTACTCCCTACCTTACAGGGGTAAGTTTTTCACAAAGGGGTAAGCGATAGAACTCCGTTCCGCTGACGCGATCGCTTTTATTAAGTAGAAAATCTCAACAAAAGTGTCCTTTTTTATACAAAAAATAGTCTATAATTTCTCCCCACACTTCCCCCTCTCCCCACACTCCCCACACCCAAAGGCATAATTATAAAAAACATACCCTTGTAAGCTACTCCCCACTCCCTACTCCCCACTCCCTACTCCCTAATTTTAGATAACTCAGAACTTAAAATATTTTCAGGTTGTAATGTCACCACAGTTGGCAGGTTTACAGTAAAAGTAGAACCAATACCCACACAACTTTTTACTGTAATTCTGCCACCCATCATTTCACAGAATTTTTGACATATAGACAAACCTAAACCAGTTCCACCATACTTACGAGTTGTAGAATTATCCGCTTGTACAAAAGGCTGAAATACTTTTTCAATCTGCTTTTGCGTCATACCTATACCAGTATCAGTCACACTAAAAATTATCTGATTTAATATCCGATCATCTGGAACATTAGCTGATTCTATTGCTAATTTATTACTACCATTGCCATTCTGCTTTATATTATGTTCCCGAATTACTGTTAAAGTTATTATACCTTCGTGAGTAAACTTACTTGCATTACTCAATAGGTTGATCAAAACTTGCTTAAGCTTTGTTCGGTCAGCAAGCATAGTGCCAATTTCGCTATGACAATAAATCTCAAAAGAATTACTATTTTTCTTAACTAATGGTTGTACAAGACTCTGAACTTCATTGATAAATGTAGGGATATCAAATTCTTCTTCATACATAGTCATCTGTCCTGATTCTAGCTTAGAAATATCCAATATATCCTGAATAATTGCTAGTAGATGTAAACCAGAAGTTTTAATCTGGTCTAAGTCGGGAATAAAATCTTCATAACCTAAATCTTCAGACTCTTCCTTTAGCAGATCGCTATAACCAATAATTGCATTGAGGGGTGTTCTTAACTCATGGCTCATACTAGCAAGAAACTGACTTTTAGATATATTAGCAGCTTCAGCAGCTTCTTTTGCTTGTTGCAACTGTATATTCGCCAACTTACTTTCTGTAATATCTCGGACAATAGCTAAAACTTCATTTTTACCACTTGCTACTATCCTAGCTTCAAAATGATGGCGTTTTTCCTCGAAAAACCACTCATATTCAAAAATTTTAATATCCCCAGTTTCAAGTGCTTCATCAATATATTGTAAGTATTGTTTAGCAGCATTTTCTGGCAAAATTTCGGAAACTTTTTTATCTATTAACTCATTACTAGACCAAGATAATTCATCTTTTCTAGAAGGTTTATAGTAAAGAAAAATTCCTTTCCTACTGAACCAAAAGATTAGATCGGGGATAGCATTAAGAAGTGCTCTGTTTTTTGCCTCACTTTGATGTAAATCTTCAGCCCTCTGCTTTAAACTAGCGATGAGGTTCTCCTTGCTGTGAATTAATTCACGCAGTTGATCGGTCATACTATTAAACGATGCTGCCAATACTGCTAATTCATCTCTAGTAAAAATCTCCATCTTCTGAGTCAAGTCTCCTCCAGCAAGGCGCTTAGTAGCTCTAGTCATTTCCTTTAAAGGTTCAGTAATAGAGCGACTAATTAAGAGTGCCAGAAAAGTTCCTGCAGTAGCAGCCACCACCGCAACAATAACACCTTGATTACGCACAGTCGCAATTTTTTCATTTAAGGGAGCTGTAGACAAACCTACACTTACGGCTCCCAATCTTTTCTTACCAATAATTACTGGCTTACCAGCAATGAGTTGATTGGGTTTGGACTCCCAGTCAAAAATTGTTTCATTACTTTTAACTAAATCCTCCCCAAAATCATCGGGTTCAATATTGTAGACTAAGGTGCTCTCCCCATAAGCATCAGCAACAATTCTTCCGTCTTTATCGTAGATGCGCCCTGCTACTAATACCTCCTCTTCCCCAAGCTGCTCCATCATTTCTCCCATAAAATCAGCATCTACATAGTAGAGAGAATCTCTAACAGTAACAGCTAAAGTATTGAGTAATATATCGGCTTGTTGTTCCAACTCACGACGAAAACTTTTTTGCTGAAGGTCAACAGATAGCCAAGTGACACCAGCCACTACTATGACAACTAAACTTGTCATAGCTAGCGTTAACTTTGTGGCTAACGACCCTTGTCCAATCCTGAATCGGCCCATCTAATTTACCTGTTCTGAACAAGTTCATACAATTCTCGCATTCTTTCTATGCTTGATTCTGGAGGAAATTCATCAAACTTGGCTGTTTTCTCAAATCCCTGTAATACTTCTTTTCCTTCTGGAGTTTTGTCCATTTTCAGCATAATAGTTTTGATGGCCTCAAGCATTTCAGGCTTCAGGTCAGGTCTCGCTAAGACTATGTGACGAGCTACTTTCTCACTTTCTGCTAAAACTATCATTCCTTGTCGGGTTGCTTCCGGAATTCTCATAAAAGTACCGATATCTATGGCACCAGCCTCTATTTTTCCACTAATTACCCATTGAATAGTATTTTCATCATCGTCAGTAAAAACATATCCCACTTCATTAGCAGATACCGGCGAATTATCTGATTTCTTCTCTTGAGGATTAAAACCAGATTCTATTAGTAAAGCAGTGGGCAACATATAACCTGATGTCGAGCTAAGTTTATCAAAACCAATCTTCTTACCTTTAAGATCCTCCAAAGATTTAATTCCTCGATCTTTCATGGTAAAAATTACAGTATAATATTCTCCTATACCACCCTTCCAACGACGCAGAATTGGTTTTGCACCAGACATATCATTAATAATCATTGCTGGGTAAGGGCTATCAAAATAAAGATCTACTTTTCCTGACTTCAGAAGATTGGCCATAGCCTCAAAATTAGGAGCTACTTCAACATCACCTTGTTTTACTCCCAATGAGCTTAATTGTTCGGCCAGGTAGTCTGCAAAGCCTTGGTACCTTTTAATCTTTTTTGAAGGATTATTAGAAATATCAGAAATAACTATTGTACTTGGGTCTTGAGTGCTAGCTAACAGCCTTGGGTTTGATGCTGATGATTTTAAGCCAGCGCTGACCAAGGCAGTGGCCATGCCCAAGAGTGCTAGTTTCACAAACAACTTGCGTAACATTTTATCTGCCTCTCAATTTTGATAGTTGGGACTTGAACGATATAATTCAAACAAATTTACTAACAAAAACTTGAATCAACTAATTTTTCAATAGGCTTATCTCCCTTTGGCCAGAATAATCTAGATTTTGCTATGGCATTCATTTCATAGTTGCCAATGTGGTCTAGTCACTTAAATTGGCCACTTAACTAATTTCGTTTAAGATTAGGCCATTCATTAACATTGAGCTTTGCGATCTTTTCCTTTCCTCACTTTTTTGAACAGACTTACATATTATCTATACTATCTTAACAACCTTCTCGGTTGTATGTTCTCTATTCCTAAATTTATGTAGCTAATCAGTAATTAAATCTACCTAATCTAGGGGTTATTTGTAATAAATAATTCAAAATTTGTAGTAAGACTGAATCAAAAATATATGAAGATTTGATGAAGTTGCCTTAAAACTATTGCATATTTATAACTAATAATGCAATTATTAATTTAAGTTCAACAAAATAATTGTCTGTACTAATAATTTCGGTCATTCATACTATAAAATGTTACCGAAAATTCTCCATTGTTAGAAACTATATACAACTTAAATATTCATGTTTTAGTTTTATATAAAACATCTGTAGAATTAGGTGAATAGTAATCTGACTAAGAGTTCTAGACTGTTGCTCTGTCTTGCTTGATATTTTTAAAAAATATTTGATAATTATTACAGTTACAGTGGTTTTACAAAATAGTATTATACTTTGGTAATATTTTGGGAACTATCAGTAATAACACAGGAAAATGTTAAAAAAGTTATACATTTTTGGTAATCTTAGCAAGAGTAGCTTATAAAACTATAAGTACAAACAACTTACATAAATTCTAACTGATAAAGTTGAAAAATCTACTTATTTAAGAGGTACATAACTAATGAAAAATCATCAGGGCAAAAGTAAATATACTAATACTAATGTATTAGGAAAAATGATTAAATTAACTGTAGAGTCAAGTTTTGCAGTCGCCATGATGGCAGCACCAAGTACAGCGGGTAGTTTGAGTTTTACTCCAGTAGCTACCAACTTTACTGGTATATTTGATGATGGTGCTGCTCTTCATACAGCTCACGATCCAATGAGCCAAACTTTATTTAAGGTTAATGACAGTGAGCTGAAATTGGAGATATTTGATATTACTTACCCCAGCGACATAGATATGCCGATTAATAGTATATCTTTAGAAGGATTATTCGGTGGTTTTGAAGTTGGTGGAATTAATGATGTTGCTTATAGTAAAGAGCAAAATATATTTGCTGTTGCTGTAGAGAATGATACAGTTACAGATGATGGAATAGTTGCATTCTTTAAGAGTAATGGCGAGTTGGTAAATTTCCTAACTGTGGGCGCTTTACCAGATTTTCTGACCTTTACAGCAGATGGTAGTAAATTACTGGTGGCTAATGAAGGTGAAGCAAATGCTGAATACACAATAGATCCAGAAGGGTCTGTTGGTATAATAGATATGTCGAATGGTGTAGGACATCTCGAAGAGAGTGATATAACTTTTGCAGGTTTTGAAGCTTTTAATGACCAAAAACAAGATTTGATCGATCAAGGTGTGCGGATATTTGGCCCTAGTTCAACAGAACCAGACGGTATTGCAACAGTAGCTCAAGATTTCGAGCCAGAATCGATCGCTGTTTCAGGAGATGGAACTAAGGCTTATGTAGCATTACAAGAAAATAATGCTTTAGCTATACTGGATATTGACCCAGATAGTATGACGTTTGGTAAGTTTACAGATATTGTTGCTCTTGGCTTTAAAGATCATAGCCTAGTTAATAATGATTTTGGTAGTAGTAATGGTTTAGATGCTAGCGATCGCGATGATGGAATTAACATTGATAATTATCCGATATTTGGGATGTTCCAACCAGATGAGATTGCTTCTTATGAAGTAGGAGGCAAGACATACTTGGTGACGGCAAATGAAGGTAGTGGACGTGATGAAGTTGGGTTTAGTGAAGAAGTAAGAGTAGAAGATTTGACACTTGATGAAGAAGCTTTCGGAGGCGCAGATGAAGTGGCAGAACTTCAGAAAGAGGAGAATTTAGGGCGTTTGATAGTTACAAATACCATGGGAGATACAGATGGTGATGGTGACTTCGATGAACTATATGCTTTTGGTGGTCGTTCCTTCTCTATTTGGGATGAATATGGAAGGTTGGTTTTTGATAGTGGGGATGAATTTGAACAAATAACTGCCGAGTTATTTCCTGACGACTTCAACTCCAATAATGATGAGAATAACTTTGATAATCGGAGTGATAATAAAGGTCCAGAACCTGAAGGTGTTGCTATTGGTCAGATGGGCGATCGTACCTTAGCCTTTATTGGTTTAGAACGGATTGGCGGTTTTATGACCTACGATGTTAGTAATCCATTAGCTCCTAAGTTTATGAGCTATACTCCTAAGTTTATGAGCTATACAAATAATCGTGACTTCTCAGTGGAATTTGATTTGAATGATGAGGGAGACCCAGATCCAACAGATGAACAGTTGGCAGCAGTAGGAGATTTAGGTCCAGAAGGGTTAACATTTATTAGTGCAGAAGATAGTCCCAATGATATAGCGTTGTTAGTAGTAGCTAATGAAGTTAGTGGTACAACTACAATTTATGAAATGGATTCAGTACCTGAACCAGGTACAATTTTTGGTTTATTGGCATTTGGAGCTACAGGAAAATTATTGTTGAAGCGCAAGAGCAAAACAACTCAAGAGCAAGAAAAAGCTTAAGTATATTAATTGAAAATTGCCATTTCAAATAGAATTAAAAAAGCATTGCTGTTTTCTAGAAGAAATAAATCAGCAATGCTTTTGTATAGTAACAGGACTTACCCATGGCAACCCAGAAACATCGCTCTTGTGTATTAAGTGCAGTTTCTAGCTGAAGAAGTTGGGTTTATCGAGAACATAGCATAAATATTTAATAGAAAGGAATAAACCTGACTTCTCGACTCAGTTATATTTGATGAAGTTGCACTTAATCAAATATAGTATGAGATTGCTTCCTTTAACTCCGTTCCAGTCGCTTCGGACATAGAATTTAACTGTTTCAAATTTAGCTACTTAATTAAGGATTATCAAAATTAGTCGAGCCGTTATAGCCTGATAACTTTGCTAAATTCTCTAAAGAAATTACACCCTCCTGGAGTTTACCATCGATCTCCCAAGTGGGATATGCCTTAATACCCGCTGTAACACATAAGTTCGGTTGAGGATTTTTGCCTTTAGAATCGCACTCAATATAGTTTAATTTACTAACAGCTTCTTGACCAAACAACTTCTTTTGATCCTGACAATGACTGCACCAATAAGCACCATACATTTTTGCGTCTACCTCTGTTAAATGTTCCGCTAATGCAACTTTTGCCGGAGTGGAAGTAGTTGTAACTCCATAAACATTTGGTTCGCTAGCAGAGGTGGAATGAATTGGAGAATAAACCGCAAATGTTCCTACCATAGTAATCATCCCGACAATGATAGCGGTAAAGATTAACTGCCCAATGTCTTCCCAATTACGACCAATTAATGCCAAGATAAATAGACATAGGGAACAAATAGCTGAACCAATGCAATAAAGACAAAGAGATTTAATCTCAAATGCCATTATGTACATCAGATAGCTACTGAAGATGGTCATGGATACGCCACCCACAAACATTAATAACCAACTCCAGTTTTCTAGTTTTGAGCGTAACTCCTTTTGGGAATCTGGGTTAATTAACCAAGGAGCGATCGCCATTGTTCCCATGCCAGCATAAGCTAAAAAGCCAAACAGAGCTAGAGGTAAGCCTAAAACTGTAGCGTAGGGGCTTTCAAGTACATTATCACAACCAGTCACTGGGCAAATAACTGTTCCCCCTGTTAATTTTTCTATAGCAAGATAGGCTGTGATTGCAGCACCTACTGCTGCGATACCAGCAATAATAAAACGTGAATTACGATAAATCCAAGGTTTAGAGCGTTTACTACGCATTCGTGTCTCCTAATTTAATATAGTTTCTGTTGATATTATTGACTCTCCTGTGAACTGGAAAGTCAATAATAGAGTTCTATAGTAAAATATTTTATCTATAATCCATGAAACGTAGAGATTTTATTGCTATTGAGTAGGTGAGCATAAATAAACACAACAAGTTAGGGGGGGGGTTTTTAGGACTAGATTCGTAATTTATCAAGGCTTTCGGCTAAACTCGCCCCTACAATTTTTTTTACGTTTAATTTTAGACCTACCTACTTAATTACTGGAGAGTACAAAGTTCTTCTGAAAAACGATTTTCTTTAAAGACTGAAAGTATTACAGGAAAAGGCTTACAGCACCTACACTTGTGAATGGAGAGTTTCTCACCTTGAA